>Ga0116217_10001400_pt1 | contig 23387 bp, 19 predicted proteins | sample Sb_taG_6_FD_89697 | JGI IMG/M metagenome (GOLD analysis project Ga0116217, IMG submission 89697) | Peat soil microbial communities from Weissenstadt, Germany - Sb_50d_4_PS metaG | ecosystem: Environmental > Terrestrial > Soil > Wetlands > Peat | place: Germany: Weissenstadt | collected 2010-09-21 | reverse complement strand
TTCAGGACGCCACGGTGCGGATCGAGTGGGTGGACTCCGAAAGCCTCGAGCAGGGCTCCGGCGCTCAGGATCCCGGCGCCGCCGCGCGCGCCCGCGAGCTGCTGGAGACGGCCGATGGCATCCTCATCCCCGGCGGCTTCGGCGGCCGCGGCATCGAGGGCAAGATCACCGCCGCTCAGATCGCGCGCGAGCGGCGCATTCCCTACCTGGGCATCTGCCTGGGCATGCAGATCGCCGTCGCGGAGTTCGCCCGCCACGTGGCGGGCATGGAGGGGGCCAACTCGACCGAGTTCGACCTCGAGACGCCCTATCCGGTGATCGACCTCTTGCCCGAGCAGAAGGAGGTGGCCGACCTCGGCGGCACCATGCGCCTGGGGGCCGACCCGATCAAGCTTCACGCGGGCTCCCGTGCGCTTGAGATCTACGGCGAAGCGGTCATCTACGAGCGCCACCGTCATCGCTATGAGGTCAACAACCTGCTGCGCAAGCACCTCGAGCGCGCCGGGCTGCACATCAGCGGCACCTCTCCGGACGAGCGCCTCGTGGAGGTCATCGAGCTCGACGAGCACCCCTTCTTCGTCGCCTCGCAGTTTCATCCCGAGTTCAAGTCCCGCCCCGAGCGCCCGGCGCCGCTGTTCCGGGATTTCGTCGCGGCCGCTCTGCGGCGCGCCGGCGGAAGGGTCGTCGCGGATGGCGACGTCGCGCCCGAGGCCCACGACACTCGTGCAGCCAGCCACGGCTAGCGCCATCGAGCGCCGCCGGCTCGGCGAGCTGTTCGTGGAGCTCTGCCGCATCGAGAGCCCATCCGGGAGCGAGCGCGCGTGCGCGCAGCGCGTCATGGCGGAGCTGCGCGGACTGGGGCTCGAGGTGTTCGAGGACGACGCCGGCGCCGTCGCGGGCTCGGACTGCGGCAACCTATTGGCGCGCATCCCCGCACGCCGGGATCTGAGTGCCGGCGGCGCGGACGCCGGGGATCGAAGCGCGGCGGGGAGCGTCGCGGCGGGGAGCGTGGATGGAGCGCCGCCCACCATGCTCCTCTGCGCCCATCTGGACACCGTCCCTCTGCAGGCCCCCGTGGAGCCGGTGCTCGTGGATGGCGGCTTTCAGAACGCCAACGAGGGCATCCTCGGCGCCGACAACAAGGCTGCGCTGGCCGTCATGCTGATGCTCGCCCGTCGCGTCTGCAACGAGGGCGCGCCCGTGGACATCGAGCTGCTCTTTACCGTCGCGGAGGAGCGCTCGCTGGCGGGCGCGCGCGCGCTGGATGCCTCGCTCCTGCGCTGCGACGTGGGTTATGTGTTCGATCACGCTTCGCCCATCGGCGAGGTGGTGGTGGCCGCGCCCTGCCACTTCCGCCTGGACGCCTCCTTCCGCGGCGCCGCGGCGCACGCCGGCATCCGTCCCGAGGAGGGCTCCAGCGCGATCCTCGCCGCGGCCCGCGCCGTGAGCGACATGCCCCTGGGGCGGGTGTCGCGGGACACTACCGCCAACGTGGGCACCATCGCCGGGGGCAGCGCCATCAACGTGGTGCCCGAGCACTGCTCATTGACGGCCGAGGTGCGCAGCCTGCGCGAGCCCGCGGCCGAGACCGTGGTGGCGGAAATGGTCGACTGCGTGCACGAGGCCGCCAACCTGCCCGAATGCGACTGCGACGTGGACGTCAGCGTGCAGCGCACCTTCGGCGCCTACAACACGCCCGCTGGGAGCCCGGCGGTGCGCGCCGCCGAGGCGGCCCTGCGTGCGCGCGGCTATGAGCCCAGTCAGGTCCACAGCGGCGGCGCCTCGGATGCCAACGCGCTCATCGCCAAGGGCCTGGCGGTGGTCAACCTCGCCAACGGCACCGAGCGCAACCACGAGCCCGGCGAGCGCGTCAGCGTGGCGGCGCTGGAGGGCATGCTGGATGTTGCGCTCGCGTTGCCCGATGCTGTTGTGGCGGCTCAAGCGGCCGTGCTCGCGCGATAGCTTCCCTGGTCATGCTGGGTCCCTGGTCATGCTGAAGCTGCGCCGCGCAAGAGTGTTGGAGGCCCATCCGCTGGAGGGGCCCGAGCAGCAGCTTACGATCGCCCTCGATGGGGCTGATCCATCCCCCCGGGCGGCGATCGCCGACGTGAGCCTCCTCGGGGGGGCCGAGGTGGGCGATGAGCTCATCGTCAACGTCCAGGCCCTCGATCTCGGCCTGGGCTCGGGGGGCTTTGACATCGTCCACGTCAACCTCACTCGCGGCCTGCGCGGCGAGGGCGTGGCGGGAGCCCACGTGATGAAGCTCAACTACACGAGCCTTCAGCACGCCGTGCTGACCGTCGAGGAAGAGCAAGGGGAGGGAGGGGAGGAGAGGCTGGAGCTGCCCCTGGAGCGGCCCGTGGGCGTGTTGGCGCTGCACGGCCAGCTGGCGCCCGTGGCGTGGGCCTTCGCCCAGCAGGCTCCCGAGCGGCGCCTGGGGTACGTGCAGAGCGGCGGCGGGGCGCTTGCGGGGGGGCACTCGCGCGTGGTGGCAGCGCTGCGCAGGCGCGGCCTTTTGGCGGGTCACCTGACGGCGGGCGCCGCCTTCGGCGGCGAGGGCGAGGCGATCAGCACCGCCGGCGCCGTGTATCACGGCCTGCGCACGCTGGGCTGGGATGCGGTGCTGTGCGGTCCGGGGCCGGGGATCGTGGGCTCGCGCTCGCCCCTGGGGCATGGCGGGATGTCAGCGCTCGACTCAGCTCATGCCGCGCTGGCGCTGGGCGCTCCCACGCTGCTGGTTGCGCGCATGTCCTCGGGGGACCCGAGGGTGCGCCACCGCGGCATCTCCCATCACACCCTGACGGTGCTCGACCTGCTGCTGGAGCCCGTCACGGTGGCGCTGCCCGCGGGCATGCGCTCGCCGGTGGGCAGCGACCTGCGCGCCGGGCTGGGCTCGGTCTTCGGAGTGGGCGGGATGGGCGGAGTGGGCGGCGTGGATGGGGTGGGGTCCGCTGGCCGCCCGCGGCTGGACCTGGGGCTGGAGGTCGATCGTCCCGCGCGCATCGCCCGCCATGATTGGCGCCGCGCGACGGTAGACCTGCCGGCGTACGCCGCGAGTGCGCTGCCGGCGGAGACGATGGGGCGGGGGCTCGTGGAAGACCCGCTCTTCTTCGGCGCGGCGCTGGCGGGGGGGGTCGCGCTGGCAGATCTGCTGGCCGGCGACGAGCACGGCGAGAGCCGGGCCGACGAGGCTGCTTGAGCCAGGCCGACGAAGCCGCTTGAGCTGAACGGCCGGTTGCACCGGCAGGGACCCTCACCGGCTGGAGCGAAGCAGGTATGAGTGAGCTCCTCCGCCCCTTCGCCCACCGTCTCGCCACCGGCGAGGGCAACGGCGAGCGAGGGCATCGAGCCTCTGCTGCTGGACTTCCTCGCCTACCTGGAGCTCGAGCGCGGCCTGTCGCGCAACACGCTGGAGGCATACCGCTCCGATCTGCTGCAATTCGGTGCGTTCCTGGAGCGCCGCGGGCTGAGCGCGGTCGCGGCTGGACATGGCGATCTGGCGGCGTTTCTGTCCGAGCTGGCCGAGGGCTCGCAGGAGCGCCCGCCGGTGGCCGCCGCGACGTTGCAGCGCAAGGCGGCGTGCCTGCGCTCCTTCTACCGCCACCTGCGCCGCGAGGGTGTGCTCGAACACGACCCCACGGCGGAGCTGCGCGGGCCGCCGCGGACCAAGCGCCTGCCGCTCGTGCTCTCGCGCGAGGAGGTGGGGATGCTGCTGCGTGCGCCCAGGGGCAGCGAGCCACGGGCACTGCGCGATCGCGCCCTGCTGGAGGTGATGTACGCCTGCGGCCTGCGCGCGTCGGAGGCGGTGGGGTTGCAGCTCGCCGACGTGGATCTGGAGGAGGGCATGCTGCGCGCCCGCGGCAAGGGCTCCAAGGAACGCGTCGTGCCGATCGGGCGCCAGGCGGTGGCGGCTCTGCGCGTCTACCTGGAGCGCGGGCGCCCGGCGCTGGTGGGCACGCCGGCGGGCATGAGGGCGGACCGCTCGGAGACCGGCCAGCGTCTGTTCGTGAATCGCCGCGGCTCGGGGCTGACGCGCCAGGGGCTATACAAGATCATCCAGGGTCACGCCGCGCGGGTGGGGCTGCAGGAGCGGATGAGCCCCCACACGCTGCGCCACACCTTCGCCACGCATCTGCTCGCCGGGGGCTGCGATCTGCGCTCATTGCAGGAGATGCTGGGCCACGCCGATCTGGCCACCACGCAGGTCTACACGCATCTGTCTTCGGAGCGATTGAAGGACGCGTACTTCAGCGCGCATCCGCGGGCCAGGCGGTGACACCGTTAGGCTGGGCCGGCGATGCCCGAGCTGCCCGAGGTGGAGACGATCAGGCGCCAGCTGGCGCCTTTGGTGCAGGGCCGCAGGCTGCAGCGCATGGAGATCCTCGACGCGCGCTGGTCGCGTCCGCTTGCGCCCCGCGAGTTGAGCGATGCCCTGGTGGGAAGGCGCATCGAGGAGCTGGGCAGGCGGGGCAAGTACCTGGTGTGGAGCATGCAGGGGGACGTCCATCTGGTTCAGCACCTGCGCATGACCGGCGCGGTGCTGTGCGAGCCGCGGCCCGAGCCGGCGCACGTGCGCGTGCGCATCGAGCTGCGCCCCAGGCGGAGGCTGGTGATCGTGGACCCGCGCCGCTTCGGCACGGGCGAGCTGCTGCTGGGCGGCGAGGCGTTGGAGGCGTTCTTCGCGGCCCGCCTGGGGCTGGAGCCGCTGGATGAGCGCTTCACGGCCGAGCACCTGCGTGGGCTCACGCGCGGGCGCACGGCGCCGATCAAGGCGCTTCTGCTCGACCAGCGCCGGATCGCGGGCGTGGGCAACATCTACGCCGATGAGGCCCTTTACCGCGCGGGCATCCACCCGCGGCGTCCGGCGGGAAGGCTGTCCGCGGAGCAGCACGGACGCCTGCGCGAGGCGGTCATCGAGGCGCTGCAGGCGGGCATCGACGCACGCGGGGCCACGATCGACGACTTCCGTCACGTGGATGGGGTGCGGGGCTCCTTTCAGGACCAGTTCCTGGTGCACCGCCGCGCGGGGGAGCCCTGTGGGCGGTGCGGAACGAGCATCGTCAAGATGACTGTGGCCGGCAGGGGGACGTACGTGTGCGAGACCTGCCAGCCGCGCCCGAGGGCCGCTCCACGGTCGGTCAGGCGGCCGCGAGCTCGTCCAGCCGCCCGCTCTCCGCGGCGCTGAGCGTCTCCGCCCAGCCCCCGAGCAGCTCGCCGTCGACGAGCACCTGCGGGAAGCTCATCATGCCCGTGCGCCGCGCCAGCTCCATGCGCCCCTCGGGATCCTTGCTCAGGTTGACCTCGGCGAACTGGAGCCCGTGGGACCTCAGCAGGCCCTTCACGCGGGCGCAGAAGGAGCACGGCTCGGTCGTGTATACGATGATCTCGCTCATTACTTCATAAAGTATAGCGATGGGTGGTCGCCGCCGGCGAGCCTAGACTCGAAGCGCTATGGCCGGCCCTGTGAAGACCGAGGCGGTGGTGCTGCGCTCGCTGCGCTACGGCGAGGCGGATCGGATCCTGCACGTGTATACGCCCCACCGCGGACGGGTGAGCGCGATCGCCAAGGGGGTGCGGCGCGCGCGCAGCCGCTTCGGCGGGCGGCTGGAGCCGTTCTTCCGCCTGAGCCTGGAGCTGCACGAGGGGCGGGGCGAGCTGCTGACGGTGACGGGCGCGAGCACCGTCAACGGTTATGCGCGCCTGCGCGGCGACGCGGGCGCGCTGGATGCCGCGGCCAGGGCGTGCGACGCGGTGGGGCGGCTGTTCGAGACCTCCGAGCCCCACCCGGGGGTGTTCAACCTGCTCTGCCGCAAGCTGGCGCTGCTCGATGAGGAGCCCTCCCGGGCGACGCGCGCGGGGGCGCTGGCGTTTCGCCTGAAGCTGCTGGTGGCGGCGGGGTTGGCGCCGCAGCTGGGGGCGTGCGCGTGCTGTGGCGAGCGCGAGCACCTGGTGGGGTTCTCCGGGGCCGCCGGGGGAGTGGTGTGCGGGGCCTGCGAGGCGGCGTCGTTCGCGCTCGGCGAGCAGGCATACGGGTTCATGACCGAGAGCCTGGGGTGCCCGCTGAGCGAGGTGCCGGGGGCATCCGAGGGGGCGTTGGGGCAGGTCGAACGGGCTGTCTCCGAGACGCTCGAGCACCACGCGCACGTGCGCCTGATGGCTGCGGTGGCACAATCGAGTCGATGAGCACCGCCACCCACCCGGACTCCGTCGCCGCTGCTTTCGCCGAGCGCCGCCAGGCGCTGGAGGAGGCGATGCTCTCACCGCGGGCCGCGCGCAGCTACCCGGCGAGGCGGGTGCGCGCGGAGGAGGACTGCGCCCTGCGCACCCCCTTCCAGCGCGACCGCGACCGGATCGTGCACTGCAAGGCGTTTCGCCGCCTCACGCACAAGACGCAGGTGTTCGTCGCGCCCGAGGGCGATCACTACCGCACGCGCCTCACGCACACCCTGGAGGTGACGCAGGTGTCGCGCACCGTGGCCCGCGCATTGCGCCTGAACGAGGATCTGACGGAGGCGATCGGGCTGGGGCACGACCTTGGGCACCCGCCCTTCGGGCACATCGGCGAGGCGGTGCTCGACGACTGCCTGAGGGAGCGCTTCGGGCGAGGGTTCCGCCACCACGAGCACTCGCTGCGGGTGGTCGAGCGCCTGGAGCGCGACGGTAAGGGGCTGAACCTGACCGAGCAGGTGCGCGACGGCATCCTCGGCCACTCCGGCCGGGCGCCGCTGCCGGCCACGCTGGAGGGCCGCATCGTGCGGTTGCTGGATCGCGTGGCCTACATCAACCACGACATCGACGATGCGCTGCGCGCGGGGGTGCTCGCCGAGGGGGACCTGCCGCGGGCGCCGATCGCCGCGCTGGGCGATACCGGCAGGCAGCGCATCGACGCGCTGGTGCACGATGTGGTGGAGCACTCGCAGCGCGCCGGGAACATCGTTCAGGGCGAAGCGGCGGGGGCGGCGATGGCGGCGCTGCGCGAGTTCATGTTCGAGCACGTCTACCTGGCCCCGGGGGCGCGCCGAGAGCACGCCAAGATCGAGGGGGCCGTGCGGACGCTGTTCGAGCACTACTGCGAGCATCCGCAGGAGATCCCCCAGCCTCCGCCTGACCCCGCCGTCGAGCCGCACGACCCCGCCGTCGATATACCTACGCGCGTGACCGACTACATCGCCGGCATGACCGATCGCTTCTGCATCCGCCAGTTCGAGGCGCTGACGGTGCCGCGCGCCTTCCCCTCGCCGTGAGCCGCTACACGCCGGATTCCAAGGAGCGCGTGCGCGATGCGGTGGACATGGTCGCGCTGGTGTCCGCGCGCACGGAGCTGCGCCGCGCGGGTCCCAACAGCTATGAGGGGCTGTGCCCCTTTCACGACGAGCGCACGCCGTCGTTCAGCGTGGAACCGGTGCAGAAGGTGTACTACTGCTTCGGCTGCGAAGCCAAGGGGGACGCCTTCACGTTCGTGCAGGAGACGGAGGGGGTGGACTTCAAGGGGGCGCTCGAGCTGCTGGCCGACCGCAGCGGCGTTGAGCTGGAGGTGGAAGCCGAGGACCCGCGCGAAGCGGAGAAGCGCAGGCGCCGCGAGCGGCTGCTGGATCTGCTGGCGCGCACCGCCGCCTTCTACGAGCGACACCTGTGGGAGTCCCAGGAGGCGAGGCACGCCCGCGAGTATCTCCAGAGCAGGGGTCTGGGCGAGGAGATCCTGCGGAGCTTCCGCGTGGGGTACTCGCCGAGCGCCTGGGATCGGGTGCTGCTGGCCTCGCGCCGCGCGGGGTTCTCCGCGCAGGAGCTGTACGCGAGCGGCCTGGCGCAGCGCTCCAAGCAGGACAACAGCCTGTACGACCGTTTTCGCGGGCGGATCATGTTCCCGCTGGCGGACATCCGCGGGAGGGTGCTGGGCTTCGGCGCGCGCGCGATGCGCGACGAGCAGGGGCCGAAGTACCTGAACACCTCCGATAACGACGTCTATCACAAGGGTCAGCACCTGTATGGCGCGGATCTGGCCCGCGCGCACGCCACGCGCGCGGGGGAGGTGGTGCTGTGCGAGGGCTACACCGACGTGATCGCATTGCACCAGGCGGGGATGCGCAATGCGGTGGGGCTGATGGGCACGGCCCTGACGGCCGATCAGGTGGGCGAGCTGGCGCGCATGGCCTCGCGGGTGCTGCTGGCGCTGGATGCGGACAGCGCCGGTCAGGAGGCGATGCTGCGCGCCTCCAAGCTGGCCGTGAGGCGCAAGCTGGAGCTGCGCGTGGTGGAGATGCCCCAGGGCACCGATCCGGCAGAGCTCGTGGCGCGCGAGGGCGTGGAGGCGATGAACGCGGCGGCGGCGCGCTCGGTGCCGTTTGTGCGCTTCCGCGTGGAGAGGGCGCTGGCCCAGGGCGACTATGGCAGCCCCGAGGGCCGGGATCGCACGATCGAAGAGCTGCGGCCGGTGTTCGCGACGCTGCCCCCGAGCGCGATGCGCATGGAGCTGACGCGGCTGGTGTCGGGGCGCCTGGAGGTGCCCGAGAGCGTGGTCGAGCGGGAGCTGTCCGCGCGACCGACGACCGTGACCGCGGGACGCCCCGGGACCGCCGGACGCCCAGAGATCGCGGGACGACCCGTGACCGCGGCGCTGGGGCGCCGGGAGGAGAGCGAACGGACGTTCCTGGTGCTGTGCCTGGCCTCACCGCAGGCGGGAGCGCAGGCGCTCGGGGAGCTGGATCTGGATGGGCACTTCACCAGCGATCTGCTGAGGCGCGCCGCGGAGCACCTGCGGGCGGGGGATCTGCGCGAGCCGATGAAGAAGATCGGAGAGAACGGGCATGGGCACGATCGCGATGGGCAGGATCGCGAGCTGGAGGGCGTGCTGGCCGAGCTGGTCGTCGAGGCCGGCCGCGAGGAGGGCAGGCCGGCGATGCTGCAGGTGCAGCGGCTGCAGCTTGAGCTCGCGCGGGTGGACCGCCAGATCCAGGCGGCGAGGATGCAGAGCGCGGGCGACGTGAGCGAGCTGGCGCGCAGGCGCGGAGATGTCAAGCGCGAGTTCGACCACGCCTACGAGCAGGCCCTCGCGGAAACCGGGGGATAGACGGTCATCCTCGTGTGCTCTAATTCGATTCTGGATCGCCCGATCTGGGGTAGCTCAATCGGCAGAGCATTCGGCTGTTAACCGAAGGGTTGTGGGTTCGAGTCCCACCCCCAGAGTTTCGACTCGATCCGTGAGCGGGCGATTGGAGGCCAGGCGCTCGACCAGCATGGCCGCGGTCTGACCGGGATCGTTGACACGAGTCCACCGGGCAAGCTCCTGCGCGCGGGCGCGGATGGAGGGCGTGGCAAGCGCGTGTTCGACGGCGAGCCGCAGCGGTCGCGGGGAGGTGAAGCGCCGCGGCAGGCGCACCCCGGCGCCGGCCCAATCCACGCGCGCGGCGTTCTCGTTCATGTCTCCGGCCGCGGGGCAGGCGACGACGGGGCAGCCGAGGCTGAGAGCGCGAGCGAGCGTGCCGTGGCCGGCGTGGCAGACGACGAGGTCGCAGTGGGGCATGGTGCGCGCGTAGGAGAGCCAGTCCACGACGCGGGCGTTGGCGGGCACGGGCAGGGGACGCGAAGGCAGGCGCCTGTTCCACGTCGCCAGCACGCGCACGGGCGCGTCGGCGAGCCCGCGCAGGGAGGAGTGCAGCAGCCGGTGCCGGGGGTCCTGAGAGGTGGAGGGGGCGATCAGCACGAGCGGCAGATCGCCGGGCGGCAGGGCCACGTCCTCGGCCGGGGGCTCCCACATCAGCGGCCCGACGACGTGGGCGTGTGACGGCCATACACGGGGGTACTCCAGCTGCGGGAAGGTGGCGACGAGCGCAAGCTGGCGGCTGGTGCCGCCGTGCACGTGGGAGAGCGGCGGCAGGTCGAGCCGCCGGCGCGTGCTGTTGAGCTCCTCACGCCCGCGCTCCAGGCCGTTCTCCACACGCCTGTGCAGGCGCCGCCAGAACGCGCGTCCGACCGGCGTTCGGGGCAGGCGCGCGCCGATGGAGTAGATGGGGAAGTCCGCTCCGGTGTGCGGGTTGATGTGGGGGATGAGGGTCGCGCACGGTATGCCCAGGCGCTCCGCGGAGAGCGCGGGCGCGAGTGTGAGGATGTCGGCGACGACGACCGCCGGTCCTAGCTCCTGCACGAGCGGGAGGGTGTCGAGGGTGGCGTGCACGATCGCCTCGTAGAAGTCCAGTGGCTCGGGGCCGGAGGGAAACACGTGGTACTCCGGAGCGGGCGCGAATGTGAGCCCCTCCGCCTCGATGTGGGCGCGCCAGCGCGTCCAGGTCTGCAGGGTCACGTCGTGCCCGCGCGCCGCGAGGGCACGTCCGAGGGCGATCATGGGAAAGGCGTGGCCAGGGTCGCCGAAGGCGCCGAGCAGGATGCGCAGCGGGGGGGTAGGCGGGGCGGCGCCGATCGCATTGCGCCCGCCCATGCCCATGCCGTGTTAGGCGGCCAGCTCGGCGACGAGCCGCAGCTGGGTGAGACGGTCCTGCGCGTTGAAGGCGATGGGGGTGATCCCGAGCGTGCCCACGCCGGCGTCGCGGTAGACGGCGAGGCGCTCGGAGACGACGTCCTTGGGTCCGCACAGGGAGACGGTGTCGATGAGCTCGTCGGGAATTGCGGCCATGGCCTCCTCGCGCTTGCCCTCCAGGTACAGGTCCTGAATCGTCTTGGCCTGATCGGCGAAGCCGTAGCGCTGCACGAGGTTGTTGTAGAAGTTCTGCTTGCGCGAGCCCATGCCGCCGACGTAGAGGGCGATGAAGGGGCGCATGGCGTTGCGCGCGCCCTCGTGGTCGTCGGTGATGAAGACGTTGACGGTGGGCGCGATGTCAAAGCCCTCAAGCGAGCGCCCGCTGCGCGCGGCGCCCTCCTCCAATAGCGGCCTCAGCTCGGAGACGTGCTCGGGGGAGAACAGCGTGGGAATCCAGCCGTCGGCGATCTCTCCGGCGAGGGCGGTGTTCTTGGGGCCGATGGCGGCGAGGTAGATGGGGATGTGATCCTGGATCGGGGCGATGGTGAGCTTGAGCGCCTTGCCGGGGCCGTCGGGAAGGGGCAGCTCCAGGGTCTCCCCGTGGAACTCCACGCGCTCGCGGGCGAGGGCCATGCGCACGACCGCGACGTACTCGCGCGTGCGCTGCAGCTGGTGGGCGAAGCGCTGCCCGTGCCAGCCCTCGGCGACCTGCGGGCCGGAGGAGCCGATGCCGAGGATCATGCGCCCGTCGGAGAGCTGATCGATGGTGGCGGCCGTCATGGCGGTCATCGCGGGCGAGCGCCCCGGCATCTGGAAGATGCCCGAGCCGAGGCGGATGGTCGAGGTCTGTCCCGCGAGCCAGCCCAGGATCGTGGCGGAGTCCGAGCCGTAGGCCTCCGCGGTCCACACCGAGTCATACCCAAGCCGCTCGGCCTCCTGGACGATGTGCAGCTGGTCCTGCGATGTGAGGCCCAGGCCCCAGTAGCCGATGTGCACGCCGAGCTTCATGAGTGGGGGCTTCGCTTCATGAGAGTTGGCTTCCTTATCTGTGTGGGGATCGGGCGTCAAACGCGCGATCCGTGGTTGATGTGGTGGTGGTCATCCGTCCTGTGCTCAGAGCGAGTCGCCGGGACGGACGAACATCATCTCAGGCACGACGCATGCGGGGGAGGTGCGCAGCAGGTAGCGCACGGCCTCGGCGATGTCCTGCGGGCGGATCATCTCCTCGGGCTTGACCTGCCCCTTGACGAAGTCCGTCATGGGGGTATCGACGAATGCGGGACACAGAGCCGTGGACTTGATGCCCTGCGGCCCAAGCTCCTTGTTCATCGCTTCCGTCCAGCCGACCACCCCGTGCTTGGTGGCCGAGTAGACCGACAGCCAAGCCTCGGCGCGCTTGCCGGAGATCGAGGAGGTGTTGACGACGAGCGCATTGCGGTGCTCGGCACCCGTGGCCTTTAGCATCTCCAGGCATTCGCGGTAGAAGATGACGATCGAGCGCAGGTTGATGTTCAGCTGCATGTCAAGGCGCTTGGTCTGGATCTCGCCGAGGTTTGCTCCGATCCCCACGCCGGCGTTGTTGACGAGCACGTCCAGGCGCTCATAGCGCTCGCGGTGGGCGGCGACGACCTTCTGGATCTCCGCCTCCTCGGCGACGTTCGCGGACACACCGTGCACCTCGAGGCCCTCGCCGGCAAGCTCGGCGACGGCGCCTTCCAGCTTCTCCGGCCGCCGCGCGGCCATCGTGATGGCGTGGCCCTCCTGCCCCAGCACCCTGGCGATCGCCAGCCCTATCCCGCTCGATGCCCCCGTGACGATCGCTGCGCACTGTGCCATCTCTGCCGTCCCTCCTGGTCGTTGACGCCTGCAATCAAACCATTCGGAGCGCCGCCTCGCATTTCTGCGCGGATTCCCGCGCGGCGCTGGTAGCGTGATGCGCGCGCCGCGACGCGGTGTGCGTGGCGGGCCCGTAGCTCAGTTGGTTAGAGCTGCCGACTCATAATCGGTAGGTCCCAGGTTCGAGTCCTGGCGGGCCCATGGCGGAAAGGCCCTGTCAGGCGTAGACAGGCTCGGGCTCGTGGGCCTGCGAGCGCGAAGCTGAGCTGTCCTGTACGAGCAGGAACGGGGCGCCTCGTTCAAGGGCGCCGAGGATCAGGCTCATCTTCTGGTGGACCTCGGATGCCGAGGCGGCTTCGACGGTCAGCTCGATCTCAACGATTCGCCGGTCGAGATCGATGCACACCACGGGACCCAGGGCCAAGCCGGAAGCTCCGGTTTCCAGCGCCCCCAGCGTCAGCTCTGCGACGGCGGCCAGGTCGCGGTCGTCATTCGGCTCGGGGGCCAGGTGGAGCAACGCCTGAAACTCGGTCTTGGTCGTTGTCGGCTCCTGGAGTCTCGGCATATCGGTGCCTCCCATGATGGCAGAAGTCCTCCTGCCCGGTATCGGGTGGGGTTGGCTAGAGCTGTAGTCCGGCACGACGAAACGTCGATCGGGTGTTGGGGACGGTGCGGTGGTCGCTGACGGATGCCTGCACGAAGCGCCCGTGCCCCTGCGCCGTTTCCGATTGCGTCGCACGCGCGCGCTGAGCCGGCCCGATCGTAGTGGCAGCCCTGCCAGAACTCCCCCGAAACGGCCCGAATCCGCCGGGCGTGCCCGAACCGGCAAAAGGGCCGGAACACCGTATGAACACTGGTGATCCGGCTCCCATCTGCGCCAGTCCCGGACGACTCATAATCGGTAGGTCCCAGGTTCGAGTCCAGGCGGGCCACTCCGTGCCGAGGCTCTGCGATGATCGCGGCGCATGCCGGCGACTCAGAAGGAATGGATCAGGCGTCTCCAGCGGGAAGGCTGGGCGCTGGAGCGTGGCGGCAAGCACCAGGCCAAGATGACCAAGCCGGGATGCCGCCCGATCACGCTCCCGGAGAACAAGCGCCGCGCCTACTCGAAGGGCTTTGAGGCGCAGCTGCGCCGCGAGGCCGGCCTACAGGACCGGGAGCCTTGACCCGATATCTATGATGAAGACGATGCCCGCGCCTCAGCAACTACATGTCAGCGTCCGCCATGAGGACGGTGCGTTCTGGGCCACCGTGGCGGAGTACCCCGGCGTGTTCGCCACGGGCGACAACTTCGATGAGCTGCGTGAGAGCCTTCAGGAGGGCATCGCACTCGTCCTCGCGCGCCCGGGGGAAGAGCCGCCGGCGGTGACGTTGGGGGCGCTGCACCTGGAGCCCGTAGCAATGAGCGCCGACGCAGAGCTCGTCTACGCCTGACGGGCCGGTGCGGGAGATCACCGACCGATCATGGGGCCGTCTACCGATGCGCCGGCCCAGCGCGGTTGCGAGTCTGCCTGTCGAGCACCATCACACGATCAGGGGGGTTTCCGGATGTCCGCAGTGGATGAGGCCAGCGGCGCGAGCGTCGTCCCGGCGGGCAGATGGTCGGTCGACGCGCCGCGCTCGAGCGTCACGTTCGCCGTGAAGCACATGATGCTCGCCACGGTGAATGGGCGCTTCCACGAGTTCGATGGGGTGCTGGAGGTGGGGTCGGGCGCCCCGCGCGCGACGGGAGCGGTGAAGGCTCCCTCGATCGACACCAACGAGCCCGTGCGCGACGAGCACCTGCGCAGCTCGCCCGATTTCTTCGACGTCGAGCGCTATCCGCGGATCAGCTTCAGCTCGACCCAGATCGACGATCTCGACGGCGGGCGGTTCCGGATCGTCGGCGGCCTGACGATACGCGGTGTCACCCGCGAGATCGCGCTCGACGCGAAAGTCAACGACGCGAGACGTGAGGCGGATGGCGACGAGCGGATCGAGCTCGAGCTGCGCGGAGAGCTCAATCGCAAGGATTTCGGCCTCACCTGGAATCAGGCGCTTGAGACAGGCGGAGCGCTGCTCGGCAACAAGGTGAAGATCGCACTCGAGATATCGGCGGTGAAAAGCCAAGCGGCGTGATCGACGGGACGCCGGCGAGACTCGGTGCGCTCCGTATCGGCGCGGCGCGGGTCAGCCGCCGGTCGCGGCCAGGGCGGCGCGGCGCTGCGCGATCTCGCGCACGATGCCCTCGGCGCCCAGGCGGCTGGCGGTGTCGTGGGCCTGCTCGAGCATGGACTGGGCGCGGCCGAGGTCCTCGGGCCGGCCGCGGTCGATCAGCGCACGGGCCCAGGCGGCGCGGGTGCGGGCGAGGAAGAGGGGAGCGCCGAGGCCCTCCTCGATCCCGGCGGCGGCCGCGAAGTGCTCCTCGGCCTGCTCGTAGCGCTCGAGGGTCGCCGCGAGCGTGCCGAGCGCCCAGGCGAACGTCCCGTATGCGCTGGCGGGGGCGGCGGCGACCTGCCCGGAGAAGGGGGCCAGCAGCGCGTGAAGCTCGCCCGCGCGCTCGCGCACGCCGAGACGGGAGCACACCGCGGCCCAGAGGATCATGGCCAGCGACCACGTCTGCTCCCAGGGGATGCTCTGGAGGTCCTCGGCGAGCAGCATCTCGCGCGCCTGCACCTCGCGGCCGTCTTCGATCAGGGCGAGCGCGGCGGCCGCGCGGTGCGCCGCGAGGCTGTCCTGTGCGTCGACTTCGCGCAGCGCCTGCTCGGCGAGCTCCCCGAGACGGCCCTGCCAGGAGCGCACGTTGAAGAGCTGCGCGGAGAGCATCATCAGGACGTCGGGCTCGCCGATCGCCCTGCCTGCCTCGGCCCCTCTGATCGCCCACTGCTCGGACGCCCGCAGGTCGCCCTGCGTGCAGCTCCACGCCCCCTCGAGCAGCACCCATGACCAGCCGAGCGTGGGCTGCGGCACGGTGGCGGCCACGGCGCGGCGCGCCTCCATGGCGGATTCTATCTGCGCGCGGTCGCCGGCCTCCATGCCGGTGGTGAAGCGCAGGCCGGCCGTGACGCAATCCAGCATCGGATCGTCCAGGCGCCGGACGAGGCCGGACAGCTCGTCGATGAGCCGCCGGCGCTGCTCGAGCGTGTCGGGCGCCGTGATCGCCCAGCTGGCATGAGAGAGTGTACGGGCCAGCACGGCCTCATCGCCGGCGGCTCGGGCTATCTCGATGGCCTCCGCGGCCAGCCGCCGGCAGCGCGCGGGCTCTCCGCTGTGGTGAAGCTCGCTGGCCAGCAGCGCGAGCACCTGCGCGCGTCGCGGGTCGCTGTGCGGGAGGGCCTGCGCGGCGGCCTGGAGCCCCTGCACCCGCTCGCCGTCCACCGCGCCGATGTGGCTGGTCATTCCCCGCGTGTTGGCCAGCACGGCGCGGCAGAGCCGGTCGGTGCCGTCGAGCTGCCGGGCGAGCTGCGTCGCCTCGAGCAGCGTCTGGCGAAACGCGGGGTCGCCGATCTGGTGCTGGGCCTCACCCAGGCCGATCAGCAGCTCGCAGCGCTCGCCGCGGTCATCGCCGGCCGCCTGGGCGTGCAGCTCCAGCGCCTGGCGATACCAGCGCACGGCCTCGTCCGGGGCGAGCTGCTCCAGCGCGCGCTCCGCGGCCCGGCGGGCGTAGTGCAGCGCCTTGGCTGTATCGACGCTCACGACCGCGGCGGCCCAGTGGGCGGCGAGCTCGCCCAGGCGCTCGCCCGGATTCTCTCCGCACTGCTCCTCCAGCGCCTCGGCCGTCCGCTGGTGCAGGCGCGCGCGGCGGGTGCGCCCGAGGTCCTCATAGAGCGTGTGCTCGACCAGCGCATGGGTGAACGTGAAGCGCCCGGCCCGCTCCGAGCTCTCCTGCAAGAGCGACGCCGCGACCGCTTTCTCGAGCAGGTCGAGCAGGCGCGTCTCGGAGAGCTCGACCACCGCGAGCAGCAGCTCGAGATCGAAGTCTCGCCCGATGACCGCGGCCGCGCTGAGCGCCGTGCGGGCATCGGAGCCCAGGCGCTCCACCCGCCGGCCGATGACCTCGCGCACGCTCTGGGGCAGACCCAGGTCGGCCACGTCGCCCACCAGCCGCCAGCGGCCGCCCTCCTGCTGCACCGTCGCCCCGGACTCCGCCAGATTGCGCAGAAGCTCGCCGGCGAAGAAGGGGTTGCCCGCGGTCTCACGGGCGATCTCGCGCGCGAGCGCGCGTCCGTCCTCCTCCAGCTCGTGCCCGGCGGCGGCCTCCATCAACGCCACCACATCGGTTGCCTCCAGGCCGCTGAGCTTCAGGCGCTGCACGCCCTGCTCGCGGTGCAGATCGGCCAGCAGCGCCGCCAGCGGATGCTCGCGCGAGAGCTCGGAGTCGCGGTAGGTCCCCACCACCAGCAGCCGCATCGACGCGCCCGCCGTGACCACGTGGCGCAGCAGCGAGAGCGTGGGCCCGTCGGCCCAGTGCAGGTCATCCAGGATCAGCAGCAGCGGCTCCTGCTCGCCGGCCCCCTCCAGCAGCCCCGCCACCGCCGCGTAGAGCAGATAGCGCTCGGTCTCCGGGTCGCTCTGGCGCGGGGAGGGCAGCTCGGGCACGCGCTCGCCGAGGGTCGGCAGCAGGCGCGCCAGATCGCCGCCATGGCGCTCGACGTGAGCGCGCAGCATCGCCTGCGGCGCCTGCGCGACGTAGTGGCCCAGCGCCTGCGCCCACGGCTGATAGGGCACGCCGAGATCCTCGTCGCAGCGCCCGTAGAGCACCGTCGCGCCCTGCGCGTGCGCCTCCAGCGCGAGGTGCGTGGAGAGGCGCGTCTTGCCCACCCCGGCCTCGCCGCAGATCAGCGCCAGCCGCAGCGAGCCCGCGCACGCCTGCCCCCACAGCTCCTGCAGGCGGACCCGTTCGGCCAGGCGCCCGACATAGCCGGTCGGGGGCACCTCGCAGAGCCTGCCCGGCAGCGCGATCCCTCCCCCCGCGGCCGGCTCCCACTGAAGCTCGAATGCAGGCAGCGGCTCGGAAAGGCCCTTCAGCTCGAGGTCGCCGAGCGAGCGAAAACGATGGCCATCGCGCGTGCCACCGATGCGGCGGACGAGATCGCTGACGAGGATCTGCCCGCCGGCCGCCGCCGCGCACAGGCGTGCCGCCTGCACCACGGGCTCGCCGAAGTGATCGCCCTCCTCCACGGTCGTGTCGCCGAGGCTCACGCCGATGCGCACCGCGAGTCGCTCCTGCGCCCTGCGGTTGCGCGCCTCGAGGGCCTGCTGCATCGCCACGCCGCACGTCAGCGCCTGCGCCGCGCCGGCGAACACCACCATCAGCCCATCGCCGAGATTCTTGACCTCGCGTCCGCCGGTCCGCTCCAGCGCATCGCGCAGCAGCCCGAAGTGCTCCGCGCGCAGGATCTCCGCGGCCGCGGGACCGACCCGATCGGCCATCGCCGTCGAATCCACCAGATCGGTCATCAAGACCGAAACCGTCTCCGTAGCGCTCACCCGTCGATCATCCCACTTCAGCGGCGAGCAGCGACCGGCCGCGGCGGCCCCGCCTCGATGTTCGGCAGCCTGCGCTCAAGCCAGTCCGGCAGCCACCAGATGCGCGGCCCGACGGCGCGCATGATGGCGGGGAGGAAGACGAGTCGCACGACGGTCGCGTCGAGCAGCACGGCGATTGTGAGGCCCGCCCCGAACTGACGCAGCGAGACGACTTCGGCGCTGGCGAACGCGAGGAACACACCGGTCATGATCGCGGCGGCGCCCGTGATGACTCCGCGCGTATGACGCAGGCCATAGGCGATCGCCTGCTCGTTGTCGCCGCTGCGCATCCACGCTTCGCGCATGCGCGTGAGCAGGAAGACCTCGTAGTCGATCGAGAGGACGAACATGATCGCGAGGATGCCCGCGGCGGAGACCGCGTCCACATAGCCGGGGCCGCCGAAGGCCCTCCCGGCGAAGAGCAGCTGCAACGCGCCGAAGGCCGCGGCGATCGTCGCCAGGTTGAGCGCCACCGAGATCAATGGCAGCAGCAGCGCGCGGAGCACCACGATCAGCGCGAGCGTGGCCACGATCGCGAGCGCCAGCACGAGCCAGGGGAAGCGCGCGGTGGTGGAGTTGGCGTAGTCCAGCAGGTACTGCGCTCCCTGTCCGACGCCGACAGTCGCGCCGGTGGCGGCGGCGAGAGCGGGGAGCCTGCGCTGAAGGCGCCGGCTGAGCGCGGCGGTCGCGGGCGTGTTGGGGGCGCTGGAGGGCACGACGATGATGCGCGCCGCCTGCCCGCCGCCTTCCACGTTGATCGCCTGTGCGATCTCGTCGCGCAGCGGCGAGACGGTCCCATCGAGGGCGGTGAGCACGAGATATCCGGAGTAGAGCGCGTCCGGTGACTGGGCTTCGAGCAGGGAGTACTCGTGCTGGTAGCCCCCCAGCATGAGCGAGTAGCCGTGCAGAGGCCCCTGCGCCGCGGCCACCCCGCTCTGCAGCGCGCCGGCCTGCCGGGCGCCGCCGGAGAGGCCCTGCGAGAGCGTGCGCCCGCCATCGGCCAGCGAGGAGAGCCCGTTCTGCAGCTGAGCGGCGCCGGCGTCGAGATGCGCCAGCCCTGAGTCCAGACGGTGTCCGCCGGCCTGAAGGCGCACGAGCGCCGAGCGCAGTTCGCGCGCGCCGTGCTCGGAGGCGCGGGTGCCGGCGGCGAGGCTGTGTGCCCCGGCGGTGAGCCGGTCGATGCCGGCCACGAGCCCGTCCAGCCGCTTGGTGACCGCCGTCAGCCGGTAGAGCCCCGCGACGACGCTGTGGCGCAGGCGGCCGAACATCGGCGTGGCGCTGGAGTTGACATCTGCCTGCGCGATGGCGAGCGCCTGGCGCAGCTGCGCGTAGCGCGGGTCGCCGCGGCCAATCGTCATTTCTTCCAGCGCGCCGTTGGCAGCGGCGAGTGGCCCGGAGGCCGTCTGCGTGGGGTCGGGCAAATTGGCAACCCACTGCGCCAGCTGCGGCACGTTGCCGGCGAGGAGGTCGATCGGCGCGAGCGCCGAGTGCGCGGAGGCGTCGAGCGTGTCCATGCCGCGCGCCAGTTCGGCGGCGCCCAAGCTGAGGCGATGATCGGCGGCCACCAGGCGATCGGCGCCGCTCCTGGCGCGGTCGAGCCCGTGCGCGAGCTGCCCCGCCCCGGCGGATGCGGCCGTGAGCCCGGAGCTCAACCTGGCCGCCCCGTCCTGCGCCGCCTGCGCGCCCTGGCCCATCTTCGCGGCGCCCCCGGCGGCGAGGATCATGCCGTGGCGCAACCTGCCGACGCCGTCGGCGAAGCGGTGAAGCCCTGCCTGCAGCGCGGCGATCCCGTGCCGGCTTGAGCTCAGGCGGGAAGGCACCGATGCGAGTTCCTGATGGGCTCTGGAGAGGTCGCGCTGCTCGCCCGGGAGCGACCCCGGTCCGATCACGGCGGCGACGCCGGGTTCGCGCGCGACGGCTTGCTGCCAGCGCGCGATCGCGCCGAGGCGCGCTGAGGTGGCGATGACGCCCTGATCGGCGGTGGCGACGACGACGAAGGGAGCCGACCAGCCGGGGCTGATGGCCCGCTCAACCGCCTCGAAGCTCCTGCGCGCGGGGTCGGATGCGGGCAGCTGCGAGACGTCGGGCGGTCCCATGCGCAGAGCGCCCGCGGGGCTGGCGAGCGTGAAGAGGACGAGCAAGATCAGCGGGATGGCGACGGCCGGATGCGCGATGAGCCGTCTGGAGAGCCCGCCGCGAGGCCGCGTCGTGAGGCGGGCCGGAAGCGGCACCTGCCAGCGGTCCAGACGCTCGCCGAGGACGCGCAGCAGCGCGGGCATCGCCGACAGCGCGAGGGTCACGCTGAGGAGACCGGAGAAGACGACCCCGAGCGCAACCGAGGAGAGCAGCCCGCCGGCCGCGACGGCGGTGGCCGTGAGCATCGCGAGCACGAGCGTGCCGCCGGCGAAGAGGATCGTGCGTCCAGCAGCGCGGGTGGCCGTATCGATCGCGGTGGCGCGATCTGCCCCCGCGGCCTGCTCCTGGCGCACGCGCGAGACCATCAACAGTGCATAGTCCACGCCGAGCGCGAGCCCCATCATCGCCGCGACGGAGGCCCCGAGCGCGTTGATCGGAGTGACGAAGGTCGCCAGCCACAACAGGCCGCGACCGGCGAGCACGGTGGCCCCGCCGACGGCGAGCGGCACGGCCGCGGCGACGGGCGAGCCGAACACGAGCAGAAGCACGATCACGAGGATCGGCAGGGCGATGAGCTCCGCGCGGCGGGTGTCCCTGAGCGTGGCGGCCTGGATCGCGCGGCCGACCACGGGAAGCCCGCCGAGGTCAGCGTGCACGGGAGCGCGGACGGTGCGGGCGATGACCCCTTCGGCATCTGGCACGACGACGCTCATCGCCTGGGATTCGGGGCGGATGTAGCTGACGAGGATGAGCGCGGCGCCCGGTCGCGGTCTGAGCGTGGCGAGGATCCCCTGGCCTTCCCAGGGCGAGAGCACCTGCACGTGCGGCACACGCCTGAAGGCGCTCACGAGCGCGGGCCCCTGAACGTCGATCTGCGCGGAGGGCCCTTGGAGCAGAACGGCGATCGGGATGGCGTTGCCGAAGCGCTGCTGGAGGATCGCGTCGGCGCGCGCCGAGGGCGTGCCCGGGACCGAGAGCGACATCGGAGTGAGCCGGCCGGCGACCCCGGTGCCCAGCAGCGCGAGCACCGCGATGACGGTAATCCACACGGCGAGCGTTCGCCAGGAGCCGCTCACGGCGCGCGCGCCCCCGATCGAGGGTGTCCCGGCCCGCGTATGCGCGCGGCGCAGGTTGCGCTCTGAAGCGGCTGAAAGTCCGGCGCCGAGCCGATGACCGTCAGCGGAAGCGTCCTGCCGGCCAACGATCGGGGAACGTTGAGGCTGAACACGGCCTTGCCGCCGCCCCCCGGGCGGGCGGTCGCGAGCAGGTGCTCGGAGGCGGGCAGGAAGGGTCTGTCGCGCCAGCTGCCCAACAGCTTGAGCGTCAAATCCGAGGCGGCGAGCGGGTTCCCTTCGGGCGTTCGCAGGTAGACGGCGAAGCTGGCGCGAAGCCCGATCGTGGTTGCGCGCGGAAGGAACACGAGCGCCTTGTGATGAACGGTGAGGGTGAAGTCGAAGGCCCCCGGCAGCCAGTAGGGGTCGAACGCCAGCGGCCAGCGGCCGGTCGAGTCCGCGGTGAAGGTCAGCCCCTGATCGAGCTGGGCCTGCTTGACGTCGGTCGCGCTGGCCACGTTGAGATCGGTGGTCTGCGGGGGATAGGCGCACACATACACCCCCTGCGCCGGCGGCGCCTGCCCTCCGGATATGACGACTTCATCGCCGCTGGTCAGTGCCACCGCCCAGTACTCGGCGCGGTTGATGGCCAGGATGTAGGTGACGGCCCCGTAGCTGCAGGGAGAGGAGGAAGAGGCGGCTTCCGCCGCCGGGTTGCCGCGTTGCTGCACACCGACTTCGACGTCGGGCGCCGCGGCGATGGTCGGAGATCCCGCGCCAAAGGCCGTGGCCACATGTGCCAGCACGATCGATAGGCAGGCAACGCAGCCGGCGATGTGGCCGCGAGAAACGTGTGGATGCCACAACGAGCTGCGCATGCGCCCCCTTTGATAAAGCGTCTGTTAGGGAACCCTAATACGACATGGGGCCCCTGGAAGGCGGGAAACCCACAGTTGCGGGTCAGTGGTTTGCCACAGCAGCTCCCATCGACACACCTGCCCGGCCCAGACGGATTGACATAGTCTTGGCCGACTCATGTCGAGTCCGCCCGAGGAAGCAGAGTCCGCGCAACTGGAGTCCGAGCGACTCGCTCAAAATGCCGTCGATTGCCTGCCGGCGGGGGCGTTGGGGGAGAAGCTCCAGGTGGCACGCCGAGAGGGCAGGCAACTGCGGGTGAAGTTCGGGATCGACCCCACGGCGCCCGACATCCACCTGGGCCACGCGGTGGCGCTGGGCAAGCTGCGCGAGTTTCAGGACGCGGGGCACCGGGTGGTGCTGATAGTGGGCGATCTCACCGCGCGGGTGGGGGACCCCTCGGGGCGCTCGACGCTGCGCCCGATGCTCTCGGCGGAGGAGATCGAGACCAACGCGGGGACCTTCCAGGAGCAGGCGCTGCGCATCCTCGACCCCGATCCCGAGCGCTTGGAGGTACGGCGCAATGGCGAATGGCTGGAGCTGGAGATGACGGAGACCCTGGCGCTGCTGCGCACCACCACCGTGGCGCAGCTCTTGGAGCGCGAGGACTTCTCCAAGCGCTGGGCGGCGGCGCAGCCGATCTCGATGCTGGAGCTGATGTATCCGCTGCTGCAGGGATACGACTCGGTGGCGGTGCGGGCCGACGTGGAGCTGGGGGGCACCGATCAGAAGTTCAATCTACTGCTGGGGCGCGACATCCAGCGCGCCTACGGCCAGCTGGAGCAGGCGGTGGTGACGATGCCGATCCTGGTGGGCGTGGATGGGCGCCTGAAGATGTCCAAGTCGCTGGGCAACCAGATCGGGGTGACCGATGCGCCGCAGGAGATGTATGGCAAGACGCTGAGCATCCCCGATGAGGCGATGGGCGACTACTACCGCCTGCTGCTGCACCGGGAGCCGCCGGAGGATCTGCTGCCGCGGGACGCCAAGCGGGAGCTGGCGCGGGAGCTGGTGGGCTGGCTGCACTCGCCCGAGCAGGCGCAGGCGGCCGAGCGCCACTTCGATCGGGTGTTCGTGGAAGGCGAGGCGCCGGAGGAGATCGAGGAGGCGCCCTTCCAGGCTGGCGCGGATGGGATGGTGCACCTGCCCGAGACGATGGCGAGGGCGTTCGGGGTGTCCCGCTCGGAGGCTCGGCGCCTGATCGAGCAGGGCGGGGTCTCGCTGGACGAGACGCCGCTGGGCGCGGGCGAGCACGACGTGGAGGTGGAGCGCGCCGACGGAGCGGTGCTGAAGGTGGGCAAGCGCCGCTTCCGCCGCCTGCGTCGCGCCGGGTAGCCGAACGCGCTATACTCCTTCGTCGGCCCAAAAGCGCCCTAGGGCGTGGGCCGAACGGTCTCCTCGACGAGAACCCCTCCAGAGAGGCTCCCGACGGTCTTTGAAAACTCAACAGCATGCGCATCTACGATCGA
>Ga0116217_10001397_pt1 | contig 23402 bp, 20 predicted proteins | sample Sb_taG_6_FD_89697 | JGI IMG/M metagenome (GOLD analysis project Ga0116217, IMG submission 89697) | Peat soil microbial communities from Weissenstadt, Germany - Sb_50d_4_PS metaG | ecosystem: Environmental > Terrestrial > Soil > Wetlands > Peat | place: Germany: Weissenstadt | collected 2010-09-21 | reverse complement strand
TGTTGGCCATGAACAGGTGCAGGAAGTAGACACCGATCATCGTGGCTGCGACCGGCTTGGGCGATGCGCGAGCATAGAGCGCGAGCCCAACGGGCAGCACGTTGGCGAAGCCAATGCTGTTCAAAACCTCGAAGGCGAGTACCCAGCCAATGCTGGCCTTGTGGCCGCGGCCGGCGATCGCGGCGGCGGCGGTCAGCGACAGCAATGCGGCCACCGAGAAACAGAACCCGAGCGTCATCTTGATGATCTCGCTCGGCTCTGCGAAGCGCTTCGACCAGAGCCGCCAGAAGGCCACCGTACCGGCCAGACCCGCAAAGCTCACCGCCGCATCGACCGTGATGAGCCAGGTCGTCGGCATCGTGCGGCCGAAGAACACCAGATCGATGTGATCCGGTACCCAAAGCAGGTAGGCATTGAAGATCTGCTGATTGCCGATGGTGCCGATCGCAAGCACCGGCAGCAGCAGTACCAGCAGCCCGATGACGCGCCGCGCCGCGCGGTTCAGTCGCGGCCGCGGGTTCGATCGGGCACGCACAGCAATGCGATCGACCGGCAGCCAGCGGCGCCCGGAGCGATAGATCGCGAGGCCGATCAGCATGCCGACGCCGGCGGCACCGAAGCCGTAATGCCAGCCGTAGAGTTCCCCGAGCGTGCCGGCGATCAGCGGCGCGACGATCACCGCCCCGTTGATGAACAGGTAGTAGATCTGGAACGCGTCCGCCCGCCGCAAATCACCCGGCGCGTAAAGGGCGCCGATCTGACTGGCGAGGTTGCCCTTGAAGCATCCCACCCCTATCAACAGGCACAGCAGCGCTGGCAGAAACGAGACGTCGAAGGCCATCAGAAAGTGGCCGACCGCCATGAGCGATGCGCCCAGCGTGATGGTGCGGGTCTTGCCGAGCCATCGATCGGCCACGACACCGCCGGCGACCGGCGTCAGATAAACCAGGCCCGTGTAGAGACCAAAGATCGCCGAGGCGAGGGCGACCGTCGACAGCGGGCCGCGGTAGAGCTGCTCGAGCAGACGGCGGCAGAGGGCGAAGCCGGCAATGTGCTCGATGTGCCCGGGCAGCAGCAGTTGCCGCACCATGTAGAGCACCAGCAGGGTCTGCATGCCGTAGTAGGAGAATCGCTCCCAGGCCTCGGAGAAGGCGAGGTACGCCAGGCCGCGTGGATGCCCGAGAAAGGCGTGGTCGCTCGCGGCCGCGCTCGCGGCGTCCATGGCACTCGCCGCGTTCGCAGGGCTTGAAATCCTGCTCATACTCGATGCTCGACCGGTGGTGCGGGAATTGGCAAGCCGAGCCTATGGGGCCGGTCGCTCAAGGGTGCAAGCACTTGAAGAACACCGTGGTCGCACAGGGTGTGCCGTCGGGGTAGAGCGCGTAGCCAGGAATGCGGCCGCAGAGCTGCCAACCCTGCCGAGCGTAGAGCCGCGCGGCATCGCCGCTGGCCGTATCGAGCACCAGCAAGGTCTTGCCGAGGCTCAGCGCCTGGCGCTCGGCCGCTGCCAGCAAGGCGGCACCGACACCGCGTCGACGCGCCCGGCGATGCACCAGCATCTTGGCGATGTCGCCGCGATGCGGCTGATTCTCGGGCTGATCCAGCAGCACCTGCACCGTGCCGACGATCGCGCCGGCGGCGTCCCGAGCCGCCAACACTGCGAGCTCGCCGCGCGCCAGCCTCGTCGCGGTGCTCTGCCAGAACGCCTGCGCCTTCGCGTGCGACATCGGTAGCATGAAGCTCACGGATGCCCCACCCTCGACGCAGTCGATGAGTACCTCGCTGAGAGCCTGAATCTCCCGTTCACCCAAGTGCTGCAGGCAGAGAACCTCGATGTCCGCGCTCACAGCCTCATCTCCAGGGCGTGCGCGTGCGCGTGCCGCGCCGGGGCACCGGCTTGGCTGCGGCTTCATCCTGCATAGTGGACATACTTTCCATGAAAGTAGATGTGCGATCAATGCAGTGGGAACGGGTGGCGCGCCGCTTGACAGTCAGTAAGCAAAGACTTACCGTAAGTAATGGCTTACGCAGCAGCATTGCGAGCACTGGCTGATCCGACGCGGCGCGCGGTGTTTGAACGCTTGAGCCGCGCCCCGGCCTCGGTCGGCGAAGTGGCGGCGGGACTACCGGTCAGCCGCCCGGCGGTGTCACAGCACCTCAAGGCCTTGAAGCGCGCGGGCCTCGTGATCGATCGGTCCGAGGGAGCGCGCCGTGTCTATCAGCTCGATCCTGACGGGCTCGGCGAGCTGCGGCGCTGGTTGGATCAGTTCTGGGACCAGGCGCTCGAAGCCTTCAAGCACGAGCTCGAGCAGCCGAAGACACTTCGCGGACGCAGGAAATCGTGAATCGCACCCTTCGCATCGCTCCCGTGCGCAAGAGCATCCTGGTGCAGGCGACGCCTGAACGGGCGTTCGAGGTGTTCACCGCGGGGCTCGACCGCTGGTGGCCAAAGTCGCACGGCATCGGCAACAGCCCGGTCCGCGCATCGATCATCGAACCCTTCGTCGGCGGACGCTGGTACACCCAATGCGCAGACGGCACGGAAGTCGTCGTGGGCCACGTGCGCGTCTGGCAGCCTTCCGAGCGCTTGGTCGTGAGCTGGGAAATCAGCGCGGACTGGAAGCCCGACGCACGCGTCGCGTTCGCCTCCGAGGTCGAGGTCCGCTTCCAGGCCGCGCCGGCGGGCGCTACCCGCGTCGAGCTCGAGCATCGCGAATTCGAGCGCATGGGGGCTGCGCAGGGCGCGACCATGCGCAACAACGTCGACGGCGGTTGGCCGAAGTTGTTGCAACTGTTCGCGCAGGCAGCGGCCGGCGCGTGCACATCCGCGCAGGACTCATCGCACACGGCTCACCCGTCGCCGAACAGCACGCCATCACAGAGGTAATCACACATGCCCGAGTTTGCGATTCACAGCGTGCCCGGCAGCCCGTTCGGGCGCTCGGTGCTGGTTGCACTGCTGGAAAAGAACGCCGGCTATCGCCTGCTACCGGTCGTGCCGGGTACGCTCCAAAGCGCCGAGCATCTGGCGCGGCATCCCTTCGGCAAGGTGCCGATCCTGGAGCACGGCAGCTTCCGTCTCTACGAGACGCAGGCCATCCTGCGCTATATCGACCGCGTGCTGCCCAATCCCGCGCTGACACCCGTACCGCCGCAGGCCGCCGCGCGCATGGATCAGCTCATGAGCATCAACGATTGGTATTTCTTCCAGGGCGTGCAAAATGTCATCGGCTTCCAACGCATCGTTGTTCCGCGAATCATGGGACAGAGTGCGGACGAGGCGGCCATTGCCGCAGCGATGCCCAAGGCCCGCGCGGTGTTCGACGAGCTCGCGCGGCAGCTGGGCGATCAGCCGTATTTCGTCGGCGAATCGGTCACGCTGGCGGATGTGCTGCTGGCGCCGCAGCTGGATTTATTGCGAGAGATACCGGAGTGGGGGCCGCTGACGGCGCGGCATGCGAATCTTCGAGCCTGGCTGGAGCGAATGAACGCGCGCGCGAGCATGGCTGCCACGACCTGGGAGCGGGTGGCGGCGATGGCCAAGGTGGCGTGATTGGACCAGGCACGCGCGGCGCTTCGATGACCGTATCATTGGCAGCGGTGCGCATTCTCCGGTCAGATTTCATGCCGCCATGATGATCAGGTGTTGGACGGCGCTACTGCTCGCGGCGGGTGTTTGCTCAGCGCTCGGGAGCCGCGCGGCCGAGGCCCCGGCGTGGCCGGATACACCGCTCGCGCGTCTCGAGGCACTCGCCCTGATCCAGACGCTCAATGCCGAGATCCTCTCGAGCAACAGCGCCACGCTGACGCTCGAGCATTGGTGCCGCGAGCATGCCCTGGCCGACCCGGCGGTGATCCTCGCGCATCGGACCGAGCAGGGCAGCGAAGCGGCGAGCGAAGGGGTGAGCGCGGCGGTGCGCGCGGACCTCGAAGTCTCCGTCCGGCAGCGCGTGCATTACCGGCGTGTGGAGCTGACCTGCGGCGAGCAGGTGCTGTCGGTGGCCGAGAACTGGTACGTGCCGGCTCGACTCACGGCTGAGATGAATCGACTGCTCGAGCGCACGCAGACACCCTTCGGCAAGGTGGTGCAGCCGCTGCGGCCGCATCGCGAGACCAAGGCGGCGGATCTCTTATGGTCGCCGCTGCCCGACGGCTGGGAGCGAGGCGCGCACGCGCCTGCTGGGGCGGACGCCTCCCCACAGCCACTGGATTTTCCAATGGCGCTGTTCGAGCACCGCGCGATCCTCTACACGCCGGCGCACCAGCCGCTCGCCGAAGTGCATGAGGTGTATCAGCGCGGCATTCTCGCCTTTCCGCAGCCGCAGCTGCCTCACTGAGCGCCCGCCGCTCAGTGTGCCCCGCTAGGCGCGCCCCGCTAAACACGGCGGCTCTCAAACGCGAGCCCGACGCCAAACGTCAGGAAGAGACCGCCGGTCAGGCGGTCGAGCCAGGTCACGACGCCCGAGCGCTGCAGCCAGCGCGTGAGCGAGCGCGTTGCCGTGATGAGGAAGGCGAACCAGATCAAGCCCAAGGCCACATGAATGGCGGCCAGCAGCATCACATACGGTCCGACCGCGACGCCGTTCGGCACGAATTGCGGCAGAAAGGACACGTAGAACACGCCGACCTTCGGGTTCAGCAGATTGGTAAGTGCGCCGCGCGCGAAGGCGGCGTGTGCTGCGCGCGCGGCCGGCGCCCCGGCGAGAAACGCGCCTCGTGGGTGGCGCAGCATCCGGTAGCCGATCCAGATCAGGTAGACGGCGCCGGCCAGCCGCAGCACGGTGTAGGCCAGATGCGAGGCTTCGAGCAGGGCGCCCACGCCGATGGCCACCACCGCCGCCCAGGCCAGACAGCCCACGCCGATGCCGAGTGCGCTCAACATGGCCGGCCGCGGGCCCTCGCCGGCCGCGGTGCGCAGCACCAGCGCCGTGTCCAGCCCGGGCGTCACCGTCAACAGACTCGCGGCAAGCAAGAATGCGAGCAGGGAGGTCCAGATCGTTTGCATGGTGGCGCGGCCACTCCGGCGTGAGGATTACTGGATCTTAAACCGGTAGCTGACTTCACCGGCGAGCGAACCATCGGCCCGCCAGCTCCATTCCTTGAAGCTCGCGTGGCCGTCGACGCCGACCCGGATGACCGTGGAGCTCAACGTGCCATAGTCCTCACCGCGGATGAAGGCGCTCGAGAGCAGGCGCTCCCAGGCGAGGCTCACACCCGTGCGCGGCAGATGCTCGTCGGTCGCCGGCCGATCATCCCGCAGCAATTCCAGCAGGGCCGCATCCTCGGGCAGCGCGTTCAACGCCGTCGCAAGGCTGGACTTGGCACGCTCGACCTTGGGCCATGGCGTGTCGAGCAGATGATTCGACAGCCCGTAGATCCCGGGAGCGAGCCGTCGACCCTCCGCCGGCACACTCTCGTAGACGCCGAGTTCGCGGCCGTCGGTGCACAGCAGATTGAAGTCCGCGTACTGTGCGCTCATGTCTCTGAGCTGCGCGATGCGCTCGCCGATCGATGCCGACGACTCGAGCGTCTGCACGACCAATGCGCCGCGGCTGGGTGCATGCAGCTTGATTCGGCGCGGATCGCGATAATTGGTCAGCGCTGCAATCCGGCCGCTGCGCGTGATGCCGAGCCAGGTACCGTTGGCTTCGAGATCCCGGCCGGCGAGCAGTTCGGGCCGATCGGCCCACCACTGCGCGCTCGCGGTCGGCCGGCGGCGGAATTCATCGCGATTCGCGGCTACAACGATCGGATAATCCGCGTGCACCTGCCACGCCACAAGGATCAGGCACATTGCAATAACCCTTGGCGCAGCGAGCGGATGTCCTGCGGGGTCGTGCGGCAGCAGCCGCCGATCAGCCGCGCGCCCTGCTCGTACCAGTGCCGCGCCTGCGAGGCGAACCCGGCAGCATCGGCATGGCCGAGCCAGCGTTTTGCGACAGGCTCATAGCGTTCGCCGGAATTGGGATATACGAGCAGCGGCTTGTCGGTGTGATCGCGCATGCGAGCGAGCAACGAGCTCATGAATTGCGGTGGCGTGCAGTTGACGCCGACGCTCACGACTTGCGGGAACTCGTTGAGCCGCGCAACGCAATCGCCGATGCGCTGGCCCTCGCAAGTGTGTTCGCCGTCGCGGCACGAGAAGCTGATCCAGGCCCAGGCTCTCGGGAATTGCTGCAGCAGCTGCGCGATGAGCAGCGCCTCACTGAGACTCGGCAGGGTTTCGCACGCCAGCAGATCCGCACCGGATTGCACCAGTACCTCCATTCGAGGTCGATGAAACGCCGTCAGCACCGCATCGCTGACACCGTAGCCGCCGCGGTATTCGGCGCCGTCGGCGAGCATCGCGCCAAAGGGTCCGACCGAGGCGGCAACCAACGGCCGCAGGCGATCGGCGCGGTGCGACCGCTCGCTCCAGAACGCGTCGCGCGCTTCGAGCGCGAGCGTGACGCCCAAGCGCATGAGCGCCTCGGCGCGTCGGCCATCGATGCCGCGGCGTTCGAAGCCCTCGAAGCTTGCCTGATAGGTCGCGGTGGTGGCCACATCGGCGCCGGCTTCGAAGTAATCACGGTGCACGCTGCGGATCAGCGCCGGCGCTTCGAGCAGCACCTTGGCGGACCACAGCGGATCGTGCAGATCCGCGCCGCGGCGTTCGAGCTCGGTCGCAAGCGCGCCGTCCAAAATGACCACTGCGCGCCGGGCGAGAAATTCTGCAATGGGATTGCGGCGCATACGGTGGATCGTCCGGGGCCTCATGGCTACTATAACGCAGACTTAGTAGACGGGCGGTCAACAAGCCCGGCGGGGACGTCGCTCGCGACGCATGATGAATTCGCATCCAACGGCCATTCGATCGTGCTGGGCAGCGCGGTGCATCGCTACGGCACGCTGGGTCTGCCGGTTGCTGCGACCTCGCTCTAGCCCTCGGCCAGACCGAGCCGACGCACGCGCTGTGTCGGGCTGCCCTCGAAGGTCTCGCGGGCCCGCTTCAGCAGCAATTGGGCCTCGCCGGCCGGTAGGGCGCGGCTCAGCAGGAAGCCCTGGCATTCGGCACACTGGTGCTCCTGCAGGAAGCGGAACTGCGCAAACGATTCGACCCCTTCGGCAACCACTTCCACTTTGAGCGCGCGCGCCATCGACAGGATGGCTGCGGCGATGGCGCGGTCATCACTGTCATCACCCAGGTCGCGCACGAACGAGCGATCCATCTTGAGGCGGTCAATCGACAGATCATGCAGGCGCTGAAAATTGGAGTAGCCGGTGCCGAAATCGTCGATCGCGATCGAGACGCCGAGCGCGTGCAGCGCCTCGAGCATGCGCGTGGCATGGTCCTCTTCCATCATGACCATCGATTCGGTGAACTCGAGCTCGAGCATGGTCGGCGCCAGGCCGGTCTCGGTCAGAATGCTCGCCACCTGCGTGGCGAAGTTGTGCTGTGCGAACTGCTGCGGGGCGACGTTGACGGCGATACGATCGATCGCGAGAGCCTCGTCGTACCACTTCTTGGCCTGCTGGCAGGCGCTGCGCAACACCCAATCACCGATCGGCAGGATCAGGCCGGCCGCCTCGGCGATCGGGATGAAGTCCTTCGGCGGTACGACCCCGAGCTCGGGATGGGTCCAGCGCAACAGCGCTTCCATGCCCGTCACGTGGCCGGTGGCCATTTCGATCTGCGGCTGATAGTGCAGCGAAAACTCGCCACGCTCGAGCGCACCGCGCAGCTTGCTTTCGATCGTGTAGCGCTGCAGCGCGCCTTCGTTCATCGAGGCATCGAAGAAGGCGAAGTTGCCCGGCGCGCGACGCTTGGCGAAGTACATCGCCAGATCGGCATGCCGTAACAGCGACTCGGCGTCGGTACCGTCGGTCGGAGCGATCGCGATGCCGATGCTCGGCGTGATCACGACCGTGTGCTGTGAGAGTTTCATCGGCTCCTGCAGCGTGGCGATGAGCCGCTCGGCGACCTGCGCGACATCCTCGCTGGCACCGATCTCGGGCAATACCACCATGAATTCATCGCCACCGAGGCGGCCGATGTCGCCCGGCCGGTCGATCGAGATCTCATCATTGTCGCGTCCCTCGCCGGTGCGCAGGGCCTTGCGCAGGCGGTCGGCGGCGTGAATCAGGACTTCATCGCCGATGCCGTGACCGAGCGTGTCGTTGATGCGCTTGAAGTTGTCGAGATCGATGTACATGAGCGCCAGCAGGCGAGCGCGCTGCTGCGCTGCGCTGACCGCCGAGCGCAGGCGCATGTGCGCCTGTTCGCGGTTTGGCAGCCCCGTGAGTGAGTCGAAATACGCCAGCCGCACGATGCGTCGCTCAGCCCGCCATTTGCTCGCGAGCGCGATCGCCATCTGCCGCACTTCGTGCGGGTGGAACGGCTTCTGCAGGTACGACAGCTTGTCCTCGGGCGGCACGCGTCCGCCGATGTCGCACGGATCAATGTCTGAATAGGCGGTGCAAACGGCGATTTCGATGGCCGGATCGAGCTCGCGGATCTTGGCCGCCGCCCAGATGCCATCGGGCCCGGACGACATGCGCATGTCGAGGAAGGTCACCGCGAACGGTCGATTCGCGGCCAGAGCTTCGGTGACGGCGTGGACCGCGGCCTCCGAGCCTGTGCAGTAGACCGCATCGAAGCTCATCACCGGACCCGGCAGACGCGTGCGTGTCGCGCCCGGGGTCGTGCCGAATAGCTTCGCACCGAGGCTGCGGCGTGCGGCGGCGTTGGCATCCTCGCCGGGGCCGGTGAAGATCTGGCGGTAGGCATCGATGACCGCGGGCTCATCGTCGAGCACGAGAATGCGGATCGGAGCGGTTGCGCATTCAGCCATGGCACACCTCAGGCGGCGATACTGCCGGTGGCATTCGCCGGCGCGGCAACCGGTATCAGCAGATGCAGAGTGGCACCGAGGCCGGGCCCGTCGCTGCTGGCCCAGATACGCCCGCCCAGGGCATTGATGGCGGTCGCGCACCAGTGCAGGCCGATGCCGCGACTGCCCGTGCCCTGCTTGGTCGAAAAGCTGCGCTCGAATATGCGCTGCACGTTGCCGGGCTCAATGCCGATACCGCTGTCCTGGCACTCGAGCAGCAACTTGTCCTGGCCGGCTTCCGCGAGCATCGCCGCCGTGAAGCGCACGCTGCCGCGATCGTGGCCCGCGGCGCGCACGGCCTCGGCGGCGTTGATGATGAGGTTCTGCAGCACGAGCCGCAGCACCGTGCGCGCGATCCAGACTGTGCCGATGAGCTGCAGCGAGCGATCGAGCTCGATGTCGAGCTGCTCGCGGCACGAATCCGGCACGATCTCGAGGCACTGATGGATGATGGCCGGCAGTTCCACCGGCTCGGTGACGGCGGAGGCGTAAGAGGAGGGCAGGCGATCGGACAGGGCGTTCTGCACCGTCGTCGCCTGTCGCATCATCATGGCGACATCGGCGTCGGCCGCTTTGATGACCTCGACCAGCTCGGCGCCCGCGAGACGCAGAAACTCATCGAGATCGGCCTGACGCTCCTTCGAAACGCCGCCCTGTTGGCACTCCGCGAGCGCCCGCTCGACGTCCGCCGTCGGCGCGGCGCGCAACCGCTCCTGCAATTTCGCCACACGCACGCTCAACGGCGTCATGGCATTGCCGATGTTGTGCAGCACGCCGCGGGAAAACTCCGCCATGCCGGCCTGAAAGCTGTGGTCGATGTGCTCTCGGCGCGACGCGGCGACCTGTGCCACCATGCGATCGAACTCATTGGCCAGCGCACCGATCTCATCCCGGCGTTGCAGGTTCAGCCGCGGGGTCAGATCATCGCCGGTACCGATCGCAACCGCGTGCCGCGTGACGTGCGCCAGCGGCGCGAACACCGTTCGATTCAATGCCACCAACATGAACAACAGTGCCGCGACCGCCGCGCCGATCGTGAAGCACATGGCCGCATAGACGGTGGTGCGCGCGTGCGCGGTGATCGTGCGCGGCACATCGACCCGCAGGGTCAGGATGGGCTGTCCCGAGATGTCGGCGAACAGGCGGTAGACCTGCGTGGCCTGCGCGCTGGCGAGGATCTGCATCGTCTCGCCCTTGCCGGCTGCTTGCGGCAGGAAGCGTTTGTCGGCATCGCCGATTGTGCGCGCCGCGAATACGCCGACTTGGGTCTGTGCCTTGGCGCCGATCTCCGCAATCTCGGCATTGGTCAGTAGTCGTCCCATGAACACCAGTCCATGGGATGGGCCATGGCCATAGCCATCGAGCACCGGTGACACCGCGGCCAGCAGCACACCGTGATTGGTCGCGATGAGCCCGTGTGCCGAGCTGGCCGTGCGCAGATTCTCAGCCCATGGGAACTGGGCGGGCAGCGTGCCGTCCGCGAAGAGATTCAGCGGCAGGGGCTTGCCCGAGACCGGGTCGAGCGAGTTCGACCAGAGGAACCGGCCGTTCGAATCGATGAACGCTAGGGCGGTCAAATGCAATTGCCGCATGGAAGTCGCATTCAGATTCTCCTGGCCGAAGGCCGCGTTGTGATCGACCATGAATCGATAGGTGTCGGACCAGTTGCCCCAATCGTTTGCGGACACCTGCAGCCCGTCCAGCGCCTGAGTCACGCCGGCATCCATGCGCTTCATGGCCGTCGTGGCGTTGTCGCGCTCGATCTGCTCGAAGCGCGGCAGCAGCAGCAGGTCGCTGACGCCCCACTCGACCAGTGCGAAGGTCAGGAAGACTGCGGACAGCAGCAAGATCACTTTGGCGCGGATATTCAGGTAACGCCTCCCACTGTTTTGCACAGAAGCGCTGGAATATGACGCATGCCGGGGGGCGCGCACCGTGACACAACCGATATCGGCCGCGTCAGTCGCACATGGAGTGCCAGGCAGCGACGGAAGTCACATTTTGGGGCGCTGTCGCGGACCAACGCGCAGGCCGCACGGGCCGGCGCGGCGCTGCCGCATGGGACTGGGAGGGGCGACGGGCGACGGGCCGCGCCGCAGCAACGATCGGACGGCGCGGCCTCTGGGAACAAGGACCTCGCGTCGGATATGCTTTCCAGCGTGAGCCGCCGGCGCGCAGCCTCGCTCTGCGAATCGCGGTCACCTCGAGCCATGCCGCTGCTCGGACGGGAGGGAAGTGTGCGCTACCATCTATTGGGCCGGACGGGTCTGTACGTCTCGGAGCTGTGCCTTGGCACGATGACCTTCGGCGGCAAGGGACACTGGCAGAACATCGGCCGCCTGCAACTCGAGGCGGTCGCGACTCTGGTCAGAAAATCCTTCGATGCCGGCATCAATTTCATCGACACCGCGAACGTCTACTCGCTCGGTGAAGCCGAATCGCTCACGGGACAGGCGCTGCGCAAGCTCGGGTTGCCGCGCGATGAGCTCGTGATTGCCACCAAGGCCACCGGCACCATGAACGATCTGCCCAATGGCCGCGGCCAGTCGCGCTACCACCTCATGCATGAGCTCGAGGCGAGCCTCAAGCGGCTGCAGATCGATCACATCGATCTGTATCAGCTGCATGGCTTCGATCCGCTGACGCCGCTCGATGAGTCCCTGTCGGTGCTCAACGATCTGGTGCGATCCGGCAAGGTGCGTTACATCGGTCTGTGCAACATGGCCGCGTGGCACATCATGCAGGCGCTGGCCATCTCGGATCGGTGTCACTGGGCCCGATTCGAGAGCGTACAGGCCTATTACACGATTGCGGGGCGCGATCTCGAGCGTGAGATCATCCCTTTGATCCGCGATCAGAACCTCGCTCTGATGGTCTGGAGCCCGCTGGCCGGCGGGCTCTTGAGCGGCAAGTACGACGCCGAGGGCAAGGGACCGGAGGGCGCCCGGCGCACCACGTTCGACTTTCCGCTCGTGGACAAGCCGCGGGCCGCGCGCTGCGTGCAGGCCATGCGGCCGATTGCGCAGGCCCACGGCGTGTCGGTCGCCCAGGTTGCATTGGCCTGGCTACTGGCGCGGCCCGCGGTGACGACGGTCATCATCGGTGCCAACACGGTCGGGCAACTCGATGACAACATCGCCTCGACGAAACTGCACCTGAGCGAGGCGGAGATCAAGGACCTGGATGCGGTCAGCGAACTGCCGGTGGAATATCCGGGCTGGATGCTGGCCTTCCAGGGGCAATACCGCGACAAATTGCCAGTCAAGGAGTAGGTGCGCCGCCGCCGGCGCCGGCGATGACCGATCGGCTATGATGCGCGCGCCTGCATGAATGCCCCCGACGCCACGATCGCCTTCATTGCTCCGGACGCGGATGTCGAGCGAGCCCGCACACCGCCGGCGAGCTTCTACACCGAACCGGCGCAGCTCCAGCATGAATACCTGACGGTACTGGCGCGCAGCTGGCAGTACGTCGGCCATACCGGACAGCTGCGTGCCCACGGCGATTACTTCACGACGCAGATCGGCCGTGAGCCGCTGCTGCTGCTGCGCGACGGGGAGGCCATCCGCGGCTATTTCAATGTCTGCCGCCACCGCGCCGGACCGCTGGCTTTCGGCTGCGGCCATGCTGCGCGCATCGTCTGCCGCTACCATGGCTGGACCTATGATTTGCGCGGGCAGCTGCTGCGCGCCGCGGAGATGGACGGCCAGCGACCCTTCGATCCATCCGGCATACGGCTCGAGCCCGTGCAGCTGCACGTGCTCGGGCCGCTGATCTTCGCGGCGCTCGACTCGGCGACGCCGCCCTTCGACCGCTATCACGCCCATCTCGCACGTGAGTGCGCACCGTTCCAACTCGAGCGCATGCAGCACGTGCTCACCAAGGCGTATCCGGTCGCCTGCAACTGGAAGGTGTACGTCGACAACTATCTGGAGGGTTACCACGTGCCGCTGGTGCACCCGGCGCTCAATCGCGAGATCGACTACAAGGCCTACCTCACGGTGCTCGGTGCGCATCATGTGCTGCAGCACGCGCCGGTGCGGCCCGAGACCGCGAGCCTGTATCGGCAGCCGGCCGGTGAGCCCGATGCGAGCTACTACTGGCTGTTTCCGAATGTGATGCTCAATCTCTACGAGCATCAGCTGCAGGTCAACGTCGTGATTGCCGATGGCGTCGAGCGCTGCGTCGTGCGCTTCGAATGGTTCGCGCTCGATGCCGGCGCGCAGCACGCGCAGAGCCGGCATTTTTGCGAGCTGCTGCAATTCACCGAGACCGTGCAGCACGAAGATGCCGCGATTTGCGCGGTGGTGCAGGCAAACCTGCGCTCCTCGGCCTATCGGCCCGGACCGTATTCACCGCAGCGTGAAACCGGCGTGCACTTCTTCCATCGACTCATGGCGGGCGGCTGAGGCGCGTGCGAGCCATATCGAGCCTACGAGTCCTGCGCACGGTGCAGGCGCGGCCGCGCTTGTTCATTGCCATCGCGTGGGCGGTGGCGGTCGGCATGCTGCTGCCGAGCACGCTCGGCGTGCATCCCGTGACGCGCCTGTTGATCGCCTGGAATGCCGGCACGGTGCTCTATGTGGCGCTGGCCGCGACCATGATGCTGCGTTCCTCGAGCCAGAAAATGCGCTACCGCGCGCAGCTGCAGGACGATGGCCAGCTCGCGATCCTGATGCTCGCTTGCCTGGCGGCGATCGCAAGTCTCGCGGCCATCGCCGTCGAGCTCGCGCTCTCCAAGGACAGTCACGGCTTCCTCAAAGTCGCGCACATCGCGCTCGCGGGCTGCACGGTGCTGTCCTCCTGGGCGTTTATCCAGATGATGTTCGCCTTGCATTACGCGCACGACTACTACGCTGCCACCTGCCGCGGCCGCACCCCCGGGCTGCGCTTTCCGGACGACGACAATCCGGACTACGGCGATTTCTTCTACTTCTCGGCGATCATCGGCACCTCCGGCCAGACCGCCGACGTGGCCTTCAGCTCCAAGCCCATGCGCCGCATTGGCTCGTTGCACTGCATCCTGGCGTACCTCTTCAACACCACCGTACTGGCGCTGCTGATCAACATGGCCGCGAGCCTGCTGTAACCCGGCCAGGCTCGTGCGCGCCGCACGCGGCGGCGCGCTGGCCGGGGCGCGGGGCGGCGCGTTTCAGTTGCGATTATTGCCGCCGAGCAGATCGCCGAGCAGTCCGCCGATCGCGGCGGTACCGGCCACATTGCCCAGCGCGCTGCCCGATCCGGTGTGCACGCCGGTGTGCGGCAGGTAGCGGCCGATCTCTTCGGCCAGATTCATGATGGGCATGCTCTGCAGCCAGATATGACCCGGGCCGGTCAGCGTGGCGAGAAACAGGCCCTCGCCGCCGAACAGGATGTTGCGGAAACCGGGCACGAGCTGGATGTCGAACTGCACCGTCGGCTCCTGAATGCCCACATGGCCGGCGTGCACGAGCAGCCGCTCGTGTGGCGCCAGCTGCCGCTCGATGACTTCACCGGAAAGGTCGAGCCAGACCGTGCCGGGTCCCGTGAGACGCTGCAGGATGAAGCCCTCGCCGCCGAAGAAGCCGGCGCCGAGGCGCTGCTGCCAGGCGATCTCGAGCGCCACCGATTTTTCGGCGCAGAGGAAGCTCTCCTTGCGACAGATCAGCGATTCGTGCGCCGCGAGCGTGCGGGCGATGATCGTGCCCGGGAAGCGCGGCGCGAACGCGATGTGGCCGGCCACCTGGGCGGTGAATTCGGTGATGAAAAAGCTGCCGCCGCTCAAAGAGCGGCGCAGCCCGGCGAACAGGCCGCCACCGGTATGCGTGTTCATCTGAATCGTGTCGGACATCCAGGCCATGCAATTGGTCTGGCTGTATAGGGTCTCGCCCTCAGCCAGATCGACAGCCACGGTCTGCATGGTCGTGCCGGAGATCTCGAATCGCATGTGCGCACCTCGATGTGGGGCGACCATGCTCGATCCGCTTGTCGGCACCGTCAAGCGCAGGCGCTGCGGCAATGCGCGCTGCACATAACCGCACCGATGGGAGCTGATTCGTCGTATTGCGCTGCAACCGGCCGCGCAGCCAGCTCCATCAACGCGTAACCTTGAGGCACGATCCTGTTGGCACGTCAATTGCAGCCCCATACATGCAGACAGCGTCGCTTCGGTTTCTCAAGACATTTCATATCGCTGGCAAGCGCGGCAGCTTCAAGGCCGCGGCTGCAGAGCTCTGTGTGACCGCCTCGGCCGTGAGTCACCCGATGTGTCCGATATCGCGCCGAACCGGGAGCACTCGGCCGACGTTGACGTGCTGCAACTTTTAGGTGCCTGCCGGTGTAGTGACTTGCAAGGGGATTAGCCTTCGCTGTAGAGTGAACGTTCATTCACCACCTGTCCGGATGTTCGCTTCGCTAAGGCGGACGCTCCGTCCGGCGCTCGATTAGTTTAAGAACGCTAGCGCGTTGCATCACGGGTGTCGCATGCGTCAAATTCATCTTGCACCAAGCGGTTGCGCCGCGCTGCTGTTGGCGGCGCTGTTACAGCTGTCCGCCTGCGGCGGCGGTGCGCCGCCGGGCGGCATGCCCCCCGGCAATTTCACGCCGCAGGTCACCGTCGTGACGCTCAAGGCGCAGTCCGTGACGCTGACGCGCGAACTTCCCGGCCGCACCAACCCCTATCTCGTGGCCGAGGTGCGTCCGCAGGTGAGTGGCATCGTCAAGAAGCGCCTGTTCACGGAGGGCGCGCTGGTTCAGGCCGGCCAGCCCCTGTATGAGCTCGACGACGCAATCTATCGGGCGCAGCTCGACAGCGCCCAAGCGTCGCTGTCGAAGGCGCAAGCGACGCTCGCGGCGGCGAAGCTCGCCGCCGATCGCTCGCGCGAGCTCATTAAGACCGACGCTGTGAGCGCGCAAGATAATGATAATGCCATCGCCGCCTTCGGGCAGGCGCAGGCCGATGTGTCGGGCGCCAAAGCCGCCGTGGCCAACGCGGCCGTGAATCTTGCCTACGCGCACCTCGTGGCGCCGATCTCGGGGCGCATCGGTAAATCCGCCGTGACGCAGGGCGCGCTGGTCACGGCCGATCAAACCGCGGCCATGGCGACGGTCCAGACGCTCGATCCGATTTACGTCGATGTCAATCAGGCCTCGAGCGAATGGCTCAAGCTCAAACAGGAGATCGACAGCGGACGGGCTCAGTCGGGCGCGGCCGAGTCGCCGGTGAAGATCGTGCTCGCGGACGGGCGCACCTACGCCCACACGGGTCGACTGCAGTTCGCCGACGTCACGGTGGATCCGACCACGGGCGATTTCTCATTGCGCGCCATCGTGCCCAATCCCAATGGGGAGTTGCTGCCGGGCATGTACGTGCGCGCGATTGTGGATGAGGGTGTGTTGCCGCAGGGCGTGCTCGCGCCGCAGCAAGGCATTCTGCGCGACCCGAAGGGCAATGCCAGCGCGCTCGTGGTCAGCGCCCAAGGCAAGGTCGAGCCGCGCGCCGTCAAAGTCACGCGCACGATCGGCGATCAGTGGCTCATTGATGAGGGCCTCGCTGCGGGCGACCGGCTGATTGTCGAAGGCTTGCAGAAGGTGCAGCCGGGCATGGCCGTCAAGGCCATCGAGGCGAGCGAGGGCGTTGCCGGCACGCCGGCGACGGCCGAGCCGGACGCGAAGGCCGGCTCGGTGGCGCCAGCCGCCCACAGCAGCGCTTCGAGCGCCGCTGCTCACTAAAGCTCGAGACCGCGCGATGTCACGCTTTTTCATCGATCGCCCGATCTTCGCCTGGGTCCTGGCCCTGATCATCATGCTGGTCGGGGCGCTGGCGATCACGCGTCTGCCGATTGCGCGCTATCCCACGATCGCGCCGCCGGCGGTCAACATCACCGCCTCGTATCCGGGCGCCTCGGCGCAGACGGTCGAGCAGTCGGTGACGCAGATCATTGAGCAGAACATGACGGCGCTCGACGGCCTGCTCTATATGCAGTCGGTCAGCGACAGCGCCGGCAATGTCACGATCACGCTCACGTTTGCGAGCGGCATCAATCCGGATATCGCGCAGGTGCAGGTGCAGAACCGGCTGCAGCAGGCGACGCCGCTGCTGCCGCAGATCGTACAGCTGCAGGGCATCTCGGTCACCAAGAGCACCGGCAGCTTTCTGCTCGCGACCGGCTTCGTCTCGGACGACGGCAGCATGAGCGGCGGGGACATCAGCGACTGGCTGGCCACCAACGTCGTCGAAGCCGTAAGCCGCGTGCAGGGTGTCGGCAGCGTGGAGCTCTTCGGCGCCAAGTACGCCATGCGCATCTGGCTCGACGCCGACAAGCTCAACGCCTATGCATTGACCGCGGTGGACGTAACCGCGGCCGTGCAGGCGCAGAATGCCCAGATCTCGATCGGCCAGCTCGGTGGCACGCCCTCGGTGACGGGCACGCAGCTCAACGCCACGATCACGGCGCTCGGGCGACTGCAAACGCCCGAACAATTCGGCAACATCGTCCTGCGCAGCAACCCTGAGGGATCGACCCTGCGGCTGCGCGACGTGGCGCGCGTCGAGTTGGGTATGGCCGACTACGGCTTCAAGGTCAAGTACAACGGCAAGCCGGCGTCCGGCATGGGCATCACCCTGGCGACGGGCGCGAATGCGTTGCGCACGGTGCAATCAGTCACGGAACTGCTCAAGAGCATTGAGCCGCAGATGCCGCACGGTCTGCGGGCCGTCAATGCGCTCGACACGACCCCTTATGTGCGCAAGTCCATCAAGGAAGTCATCAAGACGCTGCTCGAGGCCATCACGCTGGTATTTCTCGTGATGCTGATTTTTCTGCAGGACATCCGCGCAACCCTCATCCCAACCATCGCCGTGCCGGTCGTGCTCATGGGCACGTTTGCGGTGCTTGCGGTCGCGGGCTTCTCCATCAACATGTTGACCATGTTTGCGGTCGTGCTCGCCATCGGCCTGCTGGTCGATGACGCCATCGTCGTGGTCGAAAACGTCGAGCGGCTCATGGCGGACGAGGGCTTGTCGCCGGTCGAGGCAACGCGCCGCTCGATGGATCAGATCACGGGCGCATTGATTGGTATCGCAACCGTGCTGTCGGCGGTGTTCATCCCGATGGCGTTTCTGGCCGGCTCGACTGGCGTGATCTACCGCCAGTTCTCGATCACGATCGTCTCGGCCATGGTGCTGTCGGTCATTGTCGCGATCGTGCTCACACCGGCGCTGTGCGCGACCTTGCTGCGGCCCATCTCGAAGGGCGGCCATTATTCCAACCGCGGGTTATTCCGCTGGTTCAATACCACCTTTGATCGCAGCAGCCTGCGCTACCAGGGCGTCGTTGCGCGACTCATTGCGCGGCCCTGGCCGTACATGCTGGTGTACCTGGCGCTCGCATCCCTCATGGGCCTGCTGTTCCTGCGACTGCCGACCGCCTTCCTGTCCGATGAGGACCAGGGTTTCATCTTCACTCTGGTGCAGACGCCGGTCGGCGCCACGCAGGAGCGCACCATGCGTGCGCTCGATAAGGTGCAGGATTATTTCCTCACGCAGGAGAAGGAGGCGGTCAAGTCGATCTTCACGGTCGCGGGCTTCAGCTTCAGCGGCACGGGTCAGAACGCGGGCACCGGCTTCGTGCTGCTCAAGGACTGGGAGGAGCGCAAATCCCCGGCGCTCGCTGTCCAGACCATCCAAATGCGCGCCTACGGCGCGCTCGCACAGATCAAAGACGCCCTGGCTTTTGCCTTCGCCCCACCGCCCGTCAATGAGCTCGGCAACTCGGAGGGCTTTGATTTCTTCCTCAAGGACGACAACGGCCAGGGGAATGCGGCCCTGATCGCGGCACGCAACCAGTTCCTGTTCATGGCCTCGAAGGACAAGCTGCTCGCCAACGTGCGGCCCAATGGCCAGGAAGACGCGCCGCAGTTCCGGCTCGACATCGATGCGCAGAAGGCGAGCTCGCTGGGTCTGTCGATGTTGGATGTCGACAACACGCTCTCGGTGGCTTGGGGTGGCCGCTATATCGACGACTTCATCGACCGCGGTCGCGTCAAGCACGTCATTCTGCAGGCCGATGCACCGTTTCGCATGGTGCCTGAAGACTTTTCCCGTTGGTACGTGCGCAACAGCCAGGGCCACATGGTTTCGACCGCATCGTTCGCGAGCGGGCACTGGGAATATGGCTCGCCGCGCCTGCAGCGCTTCAACGGCGCCGCTGCCATGGAGATCAACGGCGCGGCCGCGCCGGGTGTGAGTTCGGGCGACGCGATGAAGGAAATCACCACGCTCGTGGGCAAACTTCCACGGGGCTTCTCGATCGACTGGACGGGGGAGTCCTACCAGGAGCGCGCCGCGGGTGCGCAGACGCCGCTGCTCTATGCGCTGTCGCTGGTGGTGGTGTTCCTGTGTCTGGCGGCGCTCTATGAGAGCTGGTCGATACCGACGGCGATTTTGCTGGCCGTGCCGCTCGGCGTCATCGGCGCGGTGCTTGCCACGACGGCGCGTCAGCTCGAGCGCGACATCTACTTCCAGGTCGCCATGCTCACGACCATAGGACTTGCGAGCAAGAATGCGATCCTGATCGTCGAGTTCGCGAAAGCGAACGTCGAACAAGGCCTGGATGTCATCACGGCGACCATGCACGCCGTGCGCGACCGATTGCGGCCGATTCTCATGACCTCGCTGGCATTCGGCCTCGGCGTGTTGCCGCTGGCGGTTGCGACCGGCGCCGGCGCCGGCGCGCAGCGCGCGATCGGTACCGGCGTGTTTGGCGGCATGCTGGCCGGCACTTTCCTCGGCATCTTCTTCATTCCGGTGTTCTTCGTGACCGTGCAGCGCATATTCCACAGTCTGCCCGACGAACCCGATCACGGCGCTGCGCCGACGGCGCCTGCAATGTCGGTGCCGCCCGGCTCACCGGCTGCCGCGCCGCGCTCGCCGCCGTTGCCTTCGGGCGGAGGCCAACCATGATGAGCCCCGTGCGCACTCGCTGCCGGTCTGCGGGTGCGCCGGGCGTTGCTGCCGCGCTGATCGGTCTGGCAGCGCTCGGCCTCACGGGCGGCTGCACGATGGAGCCGCGCTACCGGCAGCCGAGCCTGCCGGTGCCCGATCAGTGGCCAATCCCCGCCACCGCGGCGCCGAGCGGCGCAGCCGCGAGCGCGACAGCGGCCGCGGCGGCAACGGCCACGACAGCGCCCGAGAGCCCAAGCGCACCGGCGCCGGCGGTAGCCGAGGCCAGAACGCTGGCCGTGCGCGATATCGGCTGGCGCGACTTTTTCGCCGATCCGCGGCTGCAGCAGCTCATCGCCGCGGCGCTGGTCAACAACCGCGATCTGCGCGTGGCAGTGCTCGACATCGAGCAGGCACGCGCGCAGTACCGCATTCAGCGCTCGAATGAATTTCCGTTCCTGGATGCCAGCGCCTCGTTCACGCGCGAGGAGTTGCCGCCGGCCCTGACCTTCAGCACGGCCTCGTTCACCAGCAGCATTTATGAGGCCGGTATCGGGGTCGCTTCCTACCAGATCGACCTCTTCGGCCGCGTTCGCAGCCTCACGCATGCCGCGCTCCAGCAGTATTTCGCGCAGGAGGAGTCGCGGCGCGGCGCGCAACTGAGCCTCATTGCCGAGATCGCCAACGCTTATCTGACCTTGGCCTCCGACCGCGATCTGCTGCGACTCGCGCAGCAGACGCTCGAGAGCCAGGAACATTCGTACCGGCTCGCACAGCAAAGCCACGACGCCGGAACCACCTCCGGGCTCGATCTCGCGCAGGCGCATACCACGGTCGAGCAGGCACGCGTGGACGCGGCGCGCTATGAAGGCAACGTCGCGCAGGACATCGATGCGCTGACCCTGCTGGTCGGTGCGCCGCTGGATCCCGCCTGGCTCCCCGAGTCGTTCGATGCCAAGACGATGGGGCTGCAGGCATTACCGGCGGGGCTGCCCTCCGAGGTGCTGCTGCGCCGGCCCGATGTGCTCGCGGCCGAGCATGCGCTGCGTTCCGCCAATGGCAATATCGGCGCGGCGCGTGCCGCGTTCTTCCCCAGCATCGCCCTGACCGCGAACGTCGGCTCGGCGAGCATAGATCTGTCGCACTTGTTCAAGCCCGGCAGCGAAGTCTGGCAATTCGAGCCGCAGATCACCGTGCCAATCTTTCATGGCGGGGAGCTCGTCGGCAATCTCAAGCTCGCCAAGGTGAATCAGCAGATCGCCGTGGCGCAGTACGAAAAGGCCATTCAGATGGGCTTTCGCGAGGTGGCCGACGCACTCGCGTTGACCGCAACCCTGAATCGCCAGCGCGCCGCGCAGGAAGCCCTGGTCGCCGCCACCGCGCGCACCTACGAGCTCTCGCAGCAGCGCTACAAGGCCGGCCGCGACAGCTATCTGAACGTGCTCGTCTCGCAGCGCAGCGATTACTCGGCGCAGCAGGCACTCATCGCCACGCGGCTGGCCGAGCAGAGCAATCGCGTGAGCCTCTACGAGGCGCTCGGCGGCGGCTGGCGCGAGCAGAGCCCCGCGGACGCGCAGCCGTGAAAGAACTCGATCCGTTGATATCCTCGGGCTCAGCGGCTAGCGCGCGCTCGCCGCTCGCAAAGGCGCGTGCGGCGAGGCAGCGCGAGCGCATTCTCGATGCGGCCGAGCTCTGCTTCATCAAGAGTGGTTTTCACGCCGCCAGCATGGCGCACATCGCGCAGACCGCCGGAATGAGCCAGGGGCTCATCTATCGCTATTTCGACAGCAAGAGCGCGATCGTCAAGGCGATCATTGCGCGCCATCTCGAATCCGACCAATACAAGATGATCGGACGCCTCAACAGTGTCGAGGACGTGAGCCGCGCCATTCTCGAGACCTTCGAGTGCTGGCGCCGCCGCGACGATCCCAAGATGAATGCCGTGCTCATGCTCGAACTCACGGCCGAATCGACCCGCGATCCTGAAATCGCGCGCGCCGTGCGCAGCAAGGACCGGATGATCGGCGCGCAGATCAGCCAGGCCGTGCGCCGCAGCGCCCGCTCGCGCGGTGTCCGGCTCAGCGCAGCGGCGATGCGCAGCCGCGCCGTGTTGCTGCAATCGCTGGTCGAAGGCTTGGCGCTGCGCGTCGTGCGCGACCCGAAGCTGCAGCGCGCCACGTTGAAGCCCGCGCTCGATGCGATCATCACCGTGCTCATGAGCTGAATAGGGCTGCAGCGGTGTCCAAGCTTGCGCAAGCGTTGATCCACTGGCACGCCGCGCACGGCCGGCACGATCTGCCGTGGCAGTTCGAGCCTACGCCCTACCGCGTCTGGGTCTCCGAGATCATGCTGCAGCAGACACAAGTCTCGACCGTCATCGACTACTACCGGCGCTTCATGCAGCGCTTTCCCGATGTGCAGTCGCTGGCTGCAGCGCCGCTCGATGAGGTGCTGCATCTGTGGTCCGGGCTCGGCTATTACTCGCGTGCGCGCAATCTCAAGCGCGCCGCCGAGCGAATAGTGGGCGAGTATCATGGCAAACTGCCCGACTCGCGCGATGGGCTGGCGGAGTTGCCCGGCATTGGTCGCTCGACCGCCGCGGCTATCCTCGCGCTGACCGCGGATCGACGCGAGGCGATCCTCGACGGTAATGTCAGGCGCGTGCTGTCACGGGTTTTCGGCATTGATGGCGAGCCCGACGCAGCGGCGAGCGTGCGTGCGCTCTGGGCACGCGCCGAGGAGTGCACGCCCGACGCAGACATCGCCGTCTACACGCAGGCCATCATGGATTTCGGCGCAACGCTCTGTACGCGCCACCAGCCGCGCTGCCCGCAGTGTCCGTTGCAGACTCAGTGCACGGCGCACGCCACCGGCCGGGTGCAGGAACTGCCCGCGCCGCGGCGGCGCGCCGCGCGCCGGACCCGCCATACCGTCATGCTGCTCATCGTTCGCCACGATCAGCAGATCCTGCTGCAGCGCCGGCCGTCATACGGAATCTGGGGCGGGCTCTGGACACCGCCGTCCTTCGACAGCGTGGCGGCCGCCGAGCAGTTCTGCAGCGCCACACTGCGTCATGCGCGGCTCGAACGCAGCCCCTTGCCCGTTCTCAAGCACGGCTTTACGCACTTCGATCTCGAGATCACGCCGGTGCGCGCCCGTTGCGACGGCCTCGCCGGGGTCTTGGAAGGCGCCGAGATCCTCTGGTATAACGCCCGCGACCCGGCACGCATTGGGCTGCCGGCACCCATCGCGACACTGCTGTCCAACTCGAGCGCTATCGATCCATGAGCCGCACCGTGCATTGTGTCCTGCTTCAGAGCGACGCGCCCGGACTGGACCGCCCGCCGTACCCCGGCGCGCTGGGCCAGCGAATTTTCGAGAACGTTTCCAAGGAGGCGTGGGAGCGCTGGCGGCGGCATCAGATCATGCTGATCAACGAGTACCGGCTGACACCGGTCGAGCCGAAGGCGCGCAAGTTCCTCGAAACCGAGATGGAAAAGTTCTTCTTCGGCGGCGGATCGTCCGCGCCCAAGGAATTTGTGGAGCCGGGGAAGGGGTGAGGCGGGCGCGAGGCCGGCCAGTTCCGCTAAGAGTTGACGCTCGAGCGGCCG
>Ga0116217_10001388_pt1 | contig 23497 bp, 21 predicted proteins | sample Sb_taG_6_FD_89697 | JGI IMG/M metagenome (GOLD analysis project Ga0116217, IMG submission 89697) | Peat soil microbial communities from Weissenstadt, Germany - Sb_50d_4_PS metaG | ecosystem: Environmental > Terrestrial > Soil > Wetlands > Peat | place: Germany: Weissenstadt | collected 2010-09-21 | reverse complement strand
TGAGCGTCCATTCACCGACAGGTCGCTGCCGATGACACACGCCGGCCGTCTCATCGGCCGTCACGGCGAGGTCGCGCGAGAGTGCCGCTGAGCATGGAAAGCAGCAGCAGGCTGCAGCTGCTCCGGGTGCGCGCTCGGCGCCCGACGCTATGTTCGGTCGTGAGCCGGCTGGCTATCGGCACTCGAGGCTGAACGTGTGGACACCGCAGTCTCCTTCTCTGGCGGTGGCATGAATCCACCCGACCTGGCGGCACAGGCTGTCCGGCGCGACCACAGTGGCGTAGAGTGTTTCGCGCTTCTCATCACGAGTGAGCCAGAGACGATCAGCAACGAGGAAGTTGCTCGGTTTCGTCGTCGGCACCTTGTCCCAGAAGTGCCACCACGGTGATGACCTTAGCCCCTTCCCGCGCGCGACACCACGGTTCTCCGATTGGCCTGTCTCCGATTCGCCTGGCGCGCTCCAGGACAGCAGCTTCAAGCCCCAGGGCTGCTCGACGTTGACAGTGATCTTGGTATCAGACGCCGTCGGCTTGCCGTAGAAGTACCCTCGTAGATCCACGTGGATCGAGAGCACGGCTGCCTCTCCGGGCGTGAAGATGCAGGGACCGCCGTCTCGGTCGACGTCCACGCGTATGCCCGGCTTGGCCGCGATACGAAGGGCGATATAGGCGAGGGCTACAGCAGCAATCGCCGTCAAGGACTGCACTACTAGCCCGATGACATCCAAGGCCGAGGCCACGAGGAACACGTCAGAAGTCATACCCGATCGGCCCGCCGCCTAGCGACGGTGGAAGATCGGGCGGCACAAGGCTTCTAGATGAGTAGTGCCACGGCCTGCGGCGGGGTCGTGGCCTTGAAGGGGACATAACAGCGCAGGTCGAAGTCGGCGGTGCTCAATACCCAGCGCCGACCCTCGGGAGGGCCTCGATGGACGCCAACCTCGACCTGCTGCTCACGGTTGTTTACTGCATCGCGGACGATTTCCTGCCCAAACCTGCGGGGAACGCGAGGCGCAAGATCACCGACGCGGAGATCGTCGCCTTGTGTGTCGCGCAGGCGATCATGGGGATCCCGTCAGATCCGCGGTTCTTGGCGGTCGCCACCAAACGGCTCGAGCACCTGTTCCCGCAGCTGCCCGCGCGCGATGCGTTCCACAAGCGCCGGCTGCGTCTCTCGCCTCAGATCGAGGCGTTGATCGCGCACTTCGCGCGCCAGAGCCCCGGGTTCTTCGACGATCTGCTGCTGGTCGACTCCACGCCGGTGGAGTGCGCGCGCTCGCGCGAGACGGTCAAGCGCGGCGGGAGCTCCAGCCTGGCCGACGCGCTTTCCAACGCCGCCGACTACGGCTACTGCGCCAGCCACAGCCGCTACTTCTGGGGATTCAGGCTGCACGCCCTGTTCGCACCCGACGGCACCCCCAGAGCATTGGCGCTCACCTCCCCGAAGGTCGACGAGAAGGTCGTGTGCGTGCAGATGGTCGCCCGCTGCGAGCGAGCGTCCGGACAGATGCTGATCCTGATCGGCGACAAGAACTTCCGCGGCAAGGACTTCGAGACCGAGCTGGCAGCGCTCGACGCGACGATCATGCGACCACGCCGCAAGGATGAGATCGGACGCGCCCCACATCTGGCGCCGATCCGCCAGCGGATCGAATCGATCTTCCAGACCTGCAAGGACATCCTCACGCTCGAACGCCACGGCGCCCGCACCCTGGCCAACCTCCGCGTCCGTCTCTGCGCCCGGTTCGCCGCGCTCGCTGCCGCCGTATCGCTCAACCACCAACTCGGTCGCCCCAGCCGCAGCATCGCCTGCTACATCGCCTAACCGCGTGGCACTACTCATCTAGTGTTGAAGGCATGAATCTCACTCTTTCCACCTGCTTCGTTCTGGTCCATGACCCCGACCTCGCACTGACCTTTTATCGCGACGCACTCGGCCTCGAACTGCGAGACGATGTCGCCCGCGAAGACTTCCGCTGGATCACCGTCGGCGCCGCCTCCCAGCCTGGCGTCGCGATCGTCCTCACGAACTACCTGAACGGCAGCCCCGCCGACGTCGACGCGCTCGCCGCCCTCGTCGCCAAGGGCGCCCTGAACGGCGTCCACTTCCGCACTGACGACCTCGACTCCACCTTCGAGAAGGTCCGCGACTCGGGCGCCGAGATCGTGCAGGAGCCGACCGAGCAGTTCTGGGGCACGCGGGACTTTGCCGTGCGCGACCCGTCCGGCAATCTGGTGCGCATCGACCAGCCCCCGGCCGCGTAGTCGCGACGCGGCCGACGCGATCCTCGCTGGGCGCGCAGGGTCAGTCGCGCTCGGCTCGCGAGCGCGACTGTCGCTGCTCTACAGCCTGATTGGGGCTACTCCTCGCCCGCCAACTCGGCGAGCTCGAGCTTCAGATCGAACGCCTTGACCATCTTCCCCGCCGCCGATACCACGCGCGAGGTCCCGACGATCGGGGCGACAGCCGCGAGGATGCCCTGCACCTGCTCGGAATCAACTCCGCTTTCGCCGGCGACGCCCATGTTCAGCAGGTAGGACGCCGGCGGAGCGTCGATCGCCACCAACGCCGCGATCCGAACGAGCATCGTGGTCTGGTCGTCGAGCGTGGTCGCCTCGAGCGAGTCGGCCGTCATCTTCGCGAGCAGGTCGAGGACCGGCGTGTCGGACTGGGCTGCCATCAGTGGTCTCCTTTGATCGGGTCAATCCATGATGGTCGGGAACCGGAGGGCAGCGGTCATCATCCGATCCGGATGAGCCCGGTCGGTCGTGTCATGACTGTTTAGACCCCGAACGTGCTTTGGTCTTACGTCTGGCGCGATCGGGCGGCCGGCCGTATCGTGACGCCGTCTAACCGAGGAGCCAAGCTGTGACCGATCGCCCCCCGTTGCCGCCATTCACTCGCGAAACCGCCGGCCAAAAGGTGCAGGCCGCCGAGGACGCGTGGAACACGCGAGATCCCGAGCGCGTGTCACTCGCGTACAGCGAGGATTCGGTCTGGCGCAACCGAGACACGTTCATCGAGGGTCGCGCAGAGATCGTCGCGTTCCTCGCCTCCAAGTGGGAGCGGGAGCTGGATTATTCGCTGCGCAAGAATCTGTGGTGCTTCGAGGAGAACAGAATCGCCGTCCGCTTCCAGTACGAATGCCACGATCGAAGCGGTCAGTGGTGGCGAAGCTACGGCAACGAGTTGTGGGAATTCAACGAGCACGGCCTGATGGTCCGACGGGAGGCCAGCATCAACGACGTCCGGATCGCCGAAGCCGAGCGGCGCATCCTCGGCCCGCGCGCGCCCGCGGAGGACCGGGGACCCCTTCCAGTGCGCTGACGGACGTCGACTGAACGTAGGGCACGAGCTGGCGAGCGCCCGGCCGGACGCTCGCCAGCTCGCTTGGGCTGGGCAAGCCCTACTTGTGGCAGGACGTCGAGATCTTCGGCTTGGCGTTGTGGCTCTTGCCGTTCTGTCCGATCTCGGTGACCTGCGCTACCTGCTTGCTACGGCAGAGGCTCTTAGTCGTGACCAGGATCCCGTGGGAGCCTCCGTTGATCGTGAGGGCGAACTTCGAGATCGCCGCGTCAGGGATCGATCCGAAGGTCGTCACGAGCTTGCGGTGGGACACGGTCGTCTTGCCCGTGAGGTCAAGCGCGATCTGCCCACGGAGCGTGACCAGCAGCGCCGGCAGGGTCTTGATCGTCTGCCCGCTGCTGTTGGTTCGGATGCCCTGGACCAGGTAGACGTTGCCGCTCAGGGGACTTGAGAGGTCCGGGGTATTCGCGGTCGCGTGGCCGATCAGCGTGCTGGCCGGACAGCTGTCCGATGCCGCCGCGGAGACCGCGCAGACGTTCTGCGAGTTCTTCGCGTCGAGCGCGATTGACAGCGGCAGGGTCAGCTTCACCGACGACATGTTCGCCTGGCCACCCGGCTGGGTGAGCGTGACGTTCAGCGTCGGGTGCTTACCGGCGTGCTTCGCCTTGCCCTTGAAATTAATCTTGAACGTCGGCGAGAACCCGAGATCGCCGCACCCGCCGACCTGGAACCGCTGGCTGTCGGAGGCAGACGTGCCGTTGACCGAGGTCAGCGTCGCGTTGATGCTCATCGGCGAGCAGTTCGTCGGATTGACGATGAAGTTCGGCCTGTTGAGGTCGACGTCGATCCGCTTGATCCGCAGCGGGATTCCCTGGAGGATCGTCGGGAACGGATCGCTCACGACGGTCACCTGGGCATTGCTCTTGGAGATGCTGAGCGATTGGCGGACGACCACGGTGCCGAGGTTCAACGGACCCGCGATCGCCGGGATGACCTCGTCCAGCCCGAACGGAGCGCCCTTGTACGACCCTGTTAGGTAGACCGTGCCGGGCAGGAAGAACGGGTGCGGCCCGGGTCCTGCCCCGGCCTCGACCGTTCCGACCTGCGAGGAGGCCGGGCAGGCACCGGTCGCTGACGGCGTGCACAGGGGGACGCTGGCGATATCCGCGAGCAGCCCCGGCGGCAGCGTGACAGTCAGCCCGGAGAGCTCCTGGTCGGTATCGCTGCGCGACAGCGACAGCGCGAACGGAGTGAACGCCCCGGCCTCGGTGCTGGTCGAACCCGCGGTGAACGTGGGCGAGAAGCCGCTCACGCAGCCCGCGTTGATGGCGAACGAATCGGTCGGCGCTGCCGCCCCGGCCCCATTCCAAGGAGTCAGAGCTGAGGTGGCGGTGAACGTTCCGCAGTTCTCGGGCGTGGCCACTGCGGCGCGTGCCCCACCGAAGAAGTCCAGCTTGAAGTCGCTGAACGGCAGCTGCGGATTGTTGTTGAACGTCGTAACCAACTGGCCCGTGACCGGGTTGGGAACGACGTGGCCCGCGAGCTTGATGAGCACGCCGTCTGACTCGGCCGCGACATAGATCGCCAGCAGCGAGCCGAATGGGTTGGCGTTCTGCTGCGCCAGGTAGATCCCGCCGACGAGCGGATCGGGCTGGATCGGCGAGTCGATCTCCGCCGAGCCGATCTTCGACGCGTTCGGACATGTGGGCTCGGACGCGTTGCCCCACCCAAACTGTGACTCCGAGCACGCCTGCAGCCCGTCGGCCGCCGACGCGCTCACGACAGTTCCCGTCGGCAAGGTCACGACCGCGGTCTTCAGGTCGGGCGTCGCGAGCGAACTCTCGGTATCCGGCGATTGGGGAACGTGTATGTCGACGTCCAGTCCGGTCGGCGAATCCGCCGTGGTCGTGTCCGGCTGGACGCTGAGCGACGGATTGAATGTGAGGTTGCTACATCCGGTGACGCCGACGACGTTGTTGCCCGCGTCGATGCTCGTGTAGTGGGTCCGGGTGAAGTCCCCTGCGGACTGCCACCCATCTGCGGCCACGGTCGTCGTCAGAGACTGCGCGCACGTGGTCGGTAGCGTCAGCAGCGGCGTCAGCGGCGCAGTGGAGGGGCACGGCGTGGTGAAGCCCGCGCACTCGCGCACGTTGTCGTGGCCCGGGTCTGCCGGGGTGCCCCACAGCGTGACCACGATGCTCGCGATCGGAGAGGCTGCCGAGATGTTCGCCGATGTGGTCGTCAGCCCGTAGTCGCCGGGTTCCGCCTTGCTCGATGGCGTGGCCGTTCCGGTCCGAACCGTGACATCGAGGAAAGAGTCGACGAGCGCGACGTCCGCGCCGAATTCAGCGGGCTCACCGGCCGGCGGCACCATGTTGTAGAGCGGATACGGGGATCCCAATGCGGGGTCGCCTGCGGCGTCGGTGCTCAGGCTAAGCACCCCGACCTGTGAGTCCGGGGAACACCTGACGGCGTCGAGATCCCCCACGGAGCACCGCGGAACCGCGTTCGGATTGCCGACCAGCCCCGGGGGCAGGTTCACGACGACGTCCTTCACGTTCTGCTTGGGCTGGCCCTGGTTCGGGCCGCTGGCAAACGTGCCGAACGTAATGTTCGTCACCATCTCGTACGGATGGGAGCCGGCCTGGGTGGTCGGCGTGCCGTCCTGATTGGTCAGAGCGTTGGTGAAGCTCGTGATCTCGATGGGGCCGGTTGCGGCCACCGCCGGCGCCGCCCCCGCCATCGCGAGGAGCGCCACGGCCGCGACGAGCGCCAGCAGGGCGGTCCGCGCGTGCGACCGAATGGATCGCGGCGTTTGATCGATGCTCGAGTCTGAGCGCACCGGAGCCTCCTTGTCGATCTCGTTCATGGCGGCCACCTATGCCTTCACCGTCAGCTTGATGACGGCTGCCGAGGCGCGCCCACCAGCGGGCACGTATCGGACCCTGATTGTGAGCCTGAGCTTGTGCTTGTTCTCGAGGGCCGCCATCGCCCGTGGCTTCAGACGTGCCACGAGCGTGTAGGCCCCGGCGTGGCGGACGAAGCGCGAGCTCCCGGTCAGGCTGGCGCCCGCGACGGACAGCCTGCCGCTAGCCGGCACCGTCACGCCGACCTTGATCCGGTTACCAGTCATCCGCTGCGTCAGCACTGCGATCAGCGCGTGCTTCTTATGCTTCTTATGCTTCTTGGACTTCTTCCTCGGCGCCGGCGACGAGGTCGAGCCCTTGACGTTGCCGGGGCCGAAGAACGTCACGGTCGCGACGACCGGGACCGGTGGCGCCGCCGTCTCGGACGGCTTGCAGCCATCTCCCTGGCACGACGGCGGCGGGGCCGTGGCTGGGAAGCCGCCGTTTACACGGGCATCGTAGTAGTCGGCCGCCAGGTCGGTGTCCTGCGGCACCAGAGCATTGTCCGTGACGAAGAACACGTTGGTCCCGTCCGGACTGGCGTCGGCGAAGTACGACGCGGACGAGCTCGTGCCCCCGGAGAGCAGGTACAGGCAGCCGCCGTTGTCGGCTGAGCTGGTGCACGTTCCGCTCCCATTCGACTCCCACTCGTACACGTCATTCACGCCGTTGTTCTGAACGGCTGGCAGCAGTGCGTCCGGGGTGTCGAAGAACACCTGCCCGCTGTCGGACACATTCCGCTGGAGGAACTCGCCGTTGGAGAGGTCGACCACCGTGTACGGAGGGTTGATCGTCGCGCTCGCGGACGCCGTGGCGCCACCCGGGGCGCACGAGGCGCAATTGAGCTGGTTGGTGCCCGAGTTGTACACGTAGATCTGGGCCGCGACGGTCGTGGTCGGACTGCTGGTGTTCAGGGCGTTCTGGGTTGTGAACGCGACGAACGAGCCATTACCCGAAACCCGGGACGAAAGCGAGCGGGGGCTCCAGTCGTTGCCGTCGCCACCGTTCAGCGTCGCGATGAACGTCGTCTTGGTGGGATCGCCGTTGGGGATCAGATACAGGTTCGGCTGGCTCGCGGTGGCGCTCTGGCCGAACGAGTTCTGGCTCGACGCGAGCACGCTGTTCGCGACGAAGTACAGGTCTGAGCCGCTGTCATCGATCCCGGCCAGCCCGTCGATGGCCGCGTTACCGCCGGGGGTCAGGTCGGTAACTGGGTTGCCAGATGCATTGAAGTTGTACTCGTAGAGGTTCGAGCCGCTGCTGTCGGTGAAGAACACCTCGGAGCCGTCAGCCGTGGCTGCCAGGAAGTTCCCGCCGCCACCGATCGAACCGTCCACCTGCACAGTGGTGGCCGAACCGCTCAGTGGGTTCTCGCGGACGTACAGGTTGGTTGTGGAACTGCCGGTGGGCGTCGCAGTGAAGAAGATCTTCGAGCCGTCATCCGAGACCGCGTGGAAGGCGTCGCCGTAAGATCCCGCAGTGGTGTTAGCTCCGGCGCCGGCCAACGAGCCGACCGCCGGCACCTGCGCCGGCGAGCTGCTGGCGCTGCAGCTGTTCTGACCGGTGGAGCAGACATCGGTGACGAGCGCCACGTTTGGGCTCGATGTACTGCTGGGGCTTGATGCGTAGAGGAGATCGTTGCCCGACAGCGCGTTCGAGTCCGGCGTCAGCCGCGCGCTCTCGTCGAACACGACGGTGCTCAGATCAGCCGAGGCGCCGTCGAACGTAGCCTGCGCCGTGCTGTCGCCGAACAGCGGTGCCCTGTCCACCAGCAGGGGTGGCCCGCTCGACCCGACGACGAACAGGTTCTGGTTTCCGGTCGGCTCACCCGGGACGAGTGGGGGGCTGTCGGCGGCGCAGAACGGGTAGCCGTCTGAAATCACGGCCTTCGACATATCCTGCGAATACCCGTCGGCCTCAGGAGCGAGCACGGCGCACAGGAGGCCGAGCTCGGTACCCTGGGGCCGGATCAGCGGCGTCGTGATCCAGCTATCGGTGCCTCGGTTGCTCTCGTAGAACGACCCGCTAAAGACCGAGCCCGGAAATGCGCTGAGCGCGAACCACGAGAGCGAAGTCCCGGTTGTGTTCGTGACCGTTGGGCCGAGGATCTCCTGAGCCCTCAGGTACGGCTCGGAGTTGTCCTTGTTCGCCGGCGTGACCATCTCGTAGCCGCGGTGGTCAGGGAGCCCGGTGGCCTGCGTAGACGGGAAGGTGGTGAAGGTCTGGTCGTTCCCGACGGACGCTGTCCCGGCCGAGTTGGTGGCCGTCACGTGGTAGGTGTACGTGGTTGCCGGCGTCAGGCCGCTCAGGTTGGCGGCCGCGCCCGCGTCGGTCGTGCCGCTGCCGACGTCGACCGGGTTGGTGGGCACCGTCTCGCTGAAGCCGGCCGGACCGGTGACCAGGAACTGAGCCGTCGTGTCCAGCCCGTTCGGATTGATCTGAGCGTTGAGCGTGGCCGTCGTGTCCGTGACGCTTGTTGCCGACTCGGAATCGACAGACGGCGGCGGAAGCGTCGAGAACTGCGAGTCGGGTCCGGCGAGTCCACTCGCTCCGGTGAGCGAGTTCGTCGCCACCACGCTGAAGTCGTAGAGCGTGTTGGGCGTCAGGCCAGTGACCGTCAAGGTCGCGGACTGGTCGCTCGTTTCCGAGCCGAGATCAGACGGGCTGCAGGCCTTCGTCACGACGTTTGGTCCGGTGAAGCCGGACGACTGGTAGTCGCTATCGTCGACGTACTGGAACTTGCATGTAGTGTCGTTGCCTTCGGGGTTGATCTCGGCGTTCAGCGTGGCACCCACGGTGGTGACGTTGGACGCAGACTCCGAGTCGATTGACACATCCGGGCCGGTCGTGACCTGCGCGGCGCCGCCGTCAACCGTGCCGGCCGTGCTCTTCGCCACGGCCTGGAAGTCGTAGAGCGTATTCGGCGTCAGGCCCGTGATGTTGGCGAGCGTGCTGACGTCGCTCGTGCCCGAGCCAAGATTCTCAGGATGGCATGGAATGGTGACCACATTCGGCCCGGTAAACCCACTGGACATGAAGTCCGTGTCGTCGACGTACTGGAACTCGCACCTTGTAAGCGTGCCTTGCGGATTGATCTGCGCGTCAAGCTGCGCGGTCTGCGACCCGACGTTCGAGGTGGACTGTGAATCGATCGTGGCCGGCGTGGGCGCCGCGGGCGACGCGCTCGACGAACCGCCGCGCGCGGGCAGGGCCTGCGCGGATGCCGCGCCAAGCGCGAGCACGGCGACGCAGGTCACAACGGCGAACAGCGCAAACCGAGCATGGGCGCCCGTAGCACGCCTCGCCGCGGGAGCGATCGTACCTCCGTCGACTCCGCGCAGACCCCGCAAACCCACCGTCAGCAAGTTCCTCATCGCGTCCTCCAGCTCCTAAAGAGCCCTCTCCGGGATGATCGCTACGCGCCTGTCCGCGGTTCGGCCCGGGTCCCCAAGGACCGTGCCAAGCGGCCAAGAAACGCCTACATTTCCAAAGCTGCCGGAACCATATACACAGTCGTCTGCGAGAGTCAAGCGCCGTTTCGCGCGTTTCCGATGCACCCGCTTTTAGGCGATAAGGGAATGCGCCGGAAACACGAGAGTCTGTGGCGTACCAGCCAAACACATCTCTGTTTCTATTGACCGTCCAGAACGCGTGGATGTACGCGTGATGACACGCCGACCAGGCGGCCGGACGTGTCTGGGCCGGCGCCGCCGGACGTGTTTGGGCCGGCGGCGCCGGACGGGTCGGCGCCGGAACCGCCACTCGGCCGCGCGCCAAACTCGGGAATGAATCGAGCGCGGCGTGCGTCCGTCTAGCTGACCACCTAGATGGAGGGACGTTGTCTGCAGTCACCGCGACCCGAGTCCTGATCGTCGCGCACCGCACAGCCGACAGCCCGGAGTTGATCGACTCCGTGACCCAGCGGGCCGCGGAGGGACCGTCGACGTTCACGCTGCTGGTTCCGGCCGCGCCACGTGGCCCCCGCCGGATCAGCGATCCCGCCGATGACGGAGTCGCCAAGGCCGAGAGTCGGCTCGGCATCGCGCTCCCACTGCTATCCGCCGCCGCCGGCGCCGACGTGCTGGGAATGGTCGGCGCGGACGATCCGTTCGCGGCTGTCCGGGATGCACTGAAGCTGATGGGATTCGACCAGGTGATGGTGTCGCTGCTGCCGGCGACCGTGTCGCGATGGACTCAGCTCGGCCTGGCGGACAAGATCCGAGCGCTGGGCGTCCCTGTGATCGAGGTGGAGGCCGCCGAGCCGGACTCCACCCCGCTTTCCGCCGCCTGACCCAGGCGGCGCCGCCTCAGCTCACGGTGAGCGTGCCAACCATCCCGGCCATCCGGTGGCCGGGGACGCTGCAGAAGAACGTGTACGTACCGGGCTTCAGGTTGAGCGTCAGCGTCTTCGTTCCGCCCTGGAACGTGGGCGTCGCGCCCAGGATCTTGCCGCTCGTGCCCTGCTGGAGCGTGAAGTTGTGCATCAGCGGCGAGGAGTTGGTGAAGGCGATCGTCACCTTGCCCGCCTTCGCGCTGAGCGTGCTCTTCGTGTACTTCAGCAGGCCACTCGGATTCGCCGCGATCGCCAGGCCCCCAGATGCGCCTGTCGAAGCGGTCGTCGACGTCGACGTCGAAGTCGACGTTGTGCTCGGAGTCGCCGGGGGGCTGGCAGCCGACGAGGTCGTGGTGCTGCTGCTACTCGATCCGCCGCAGGCGGCGAGACCCAGCGCGAGGACCATGCTGCTGAGCGCGAATGCGATGAGCTTGAGCATCGGGACTATCTCCTCTCGGTTGGGGCTCGCGGGACAGCGTGCCGCGCGGGCCGGTCTTCCAATGATGCCGCAAAGGGCGGACCCGGCGCGGCGCTTTGATAGGCGTGAGGGTCGCCGGCTCTGGCTGAGACATGAGGGCCGCCCCGGGCTGGGGCCCGAGGCGGCCGGAGGCACGTTGCCCGTCGGCGCCCTTTACAGCCGGCGAGCAACGTACCCACTCAGCAACGCGCGAGTTAGGAGCGCGCCCACGCGATGTTGAGGCTTTCAGTAGGCGTACGCGCCGCCACTCGACGACGTCGACGTGCTCGACGCCGGTGCGCTGGCGCTGCTCGAGCCGCCCGTCTTGATCACCAGCCACGTCCCGACGTCCTTGAGGCCCTCGCCGGTCGCCTGGCCGGGAGCCGAGTCGTGAGCGAACGTATACAGCGGCTCGCCCTTGTAGGTGACCTGCGTCATGCCGTTCGAGCGTTTGACGACGCCGAGCGAGCCGACACTCCCGCTGGGCTTGCTGCCCGCTGTCACTGTCAGCGGGTGCCAGGCCGCCAGGCAGGCGGTGCTCGTGCAGATGAACTTCCCGGCGCCCTCGCCGGTCAGCCTGTACAGCGTCATGCCCTGCGAGTCGACCAGAACCGTGCCTCCGACCGAGGAGACCGTCCCGGTCTTGACCGTGTTGCCGGAGGAGGCCGTGGTCGTGCTCGTCGCCGAGCTGGCCGGTGCGGACGAGGCGGAGCCGCTGGTGGAGCTGGAGGAACTGCTGCCACACGCGCTGAGCACCAGCGATGCCGCGAGTGCGGGGAGGAGGAACTTCAACGAATAGCGCACCATCGAACTCCTGACTGGCCTGAGTTTCGTCCCGTAGAACCTGCTACTGCAGCTGAAGACCGCGCGCAGACCGATTTCCTTCCCGTGGGGGCACGAGCCTCCACCACGCCGGGCCCGCTGATACTCACCTGCTTCGCTCTCCCGCGAGCGCTTCGAGAGGGGTATCGACGTCTGTCAGCTCAGCCACGTCAACCGGCTCGCGGGAGCGGATCAGCGCCTGGACGTGCTCGTTGACATCCCAGACGTTGACGTTCATGCCCGCCAGCACCCGTCCACCTTCGAGCCAGAAGGCGACGAACTCTCCCCCGTCTCGGTCGCCCCGGAACACGACCTGATCCCAGCTCGTCGCATAACCCGAGTACTCCATCCCGACGTCGTACTGATCGGAGAAGAAGTACGGGATCCGTTCGTAGCCCGCCAGGCCGCCCAGCATCGCTCGCGCGGCAGCCGGCCCCTGATTCAGTGCGTTGGCCCAGTGCTCGACGCGGATCCGTTGCTGGAAGAACGGATGCCACGCGTTGGCCGCATCGCCGGCGGCGAACACGCCCTCAGCGGCGCTCTGCAGGTGCTCGTCGACGGTGATCCCGTTGTCGATCTCCAACCCGGCGCCGCGAGCCAGCTCGGTCCGGGGAGCGACTCCGATCCCGACCGCGGCGAAGTCGCATTCGATGACCTTTCCCGCGCTCGTGCGCACGCGCTGGACGGCGCCGTCGCCCTCGAATGCTTCGAGGCCGTCCCCGAGGTGGAGCTCGATCCCATGCTGGGCGTGCACATCGCGGTAGAACTCGCCGATCTCCGGCCCGAAGATTCGCTCGTTCGGGAGCTCGAGAGGGTCGATGAGCGCAACGTCCAGGCCCATCGTTCGGGCCGAAGCCGCAAGCTCGCTGCCGATCCAGCCGGCGCCGATCACGGCGACGCGCTCGGCCGAATCGAGCCGCTCGCGTAGCGCGTCGCAGTCGGCCAGCGTCCGCAAGTAGTAGATCTCGGCGAGCTCGCTGCCAGGAACCGACAGCCGGCGGGGTTCGGCGCCAGTGGTCAGCAGCAAACGGTCGTACGCCAGCGTCTGACCTTCGTCGAGTGTGACCTGCGCCTCATTGAGATCGACCGCGGTGACCGTCGTACCGGTGATCAGCTCGATCTCGTGCTCGGCGTAGTAGTCGGCCGTGTGGACGTAGGCTTTCTCCCGCTCGGACTCACCGCGGAGATAGTCCTTGGTGAGAGGCGGCCGCTCGTATGGACGCTCCGGCTCGCTTCCGACGAGCACGACGCGGCCGTCGAAGCCGCGTTCACGCAGCTCTTCGGCGGCCTTTGCGCCGGCAAGGCTCGCCCCCACGATCAAAAACGTCGGGTTGCTCATCGGTTCTCCCTTCGGGTCACAGACAATTTTGAGGTCATAGTTCCCACTCAGGGGAGCTCTCGATCAGAGCTTTCAGGTTCGCGTGTTCCTCGGAGCAGGCGGGGCACCCGTGGAGGTGCGTGTGCATCCCCGGGAGCTCGCGATCCGCGTCCGTGGTCAAGAGCTCGAGTTCGACGTATCGGTCGAGCATCTCGAAGCACTCCTCGCAAGTCAGCTCGGACCCGGCCGGCCCGAGCAGGCGCCCCAGCGCAGCGTGAAGTCGCGCCGCGGCCCGCTCCCGCTCGGCACCGGTGGCCCGCAGCGACTCCACCCAGGCGCCGTCCTCGGTCTTGTGCTCTCCCCGCGCGAGCGTCGTTTCACGTCGCACAGGACGGACGCTAGCGAAGTTACTCATGAGCACTCCGATCCGGATCAGAGGGGCGCAAGAATCCGGGGCGCGAGTTCCGGCGACAGCTCGGTCGACGAGCTCGAGTAGGGCCCTTACGTCGTTCCGCGTCTGACGGTCCGGCGGTTTCAGGGAAGGTCACCGGCGGAACCGGCGCGCCGGCCGATTTCGCCGCTAATTCAAGTCCCAGAACCTGCACAGTACGCCAACCTCGCCGCAAACGCGCAGCCCTGACGCGCCGTGCATGAAGAGCCTGTTCAGCGCGGCAGGGCTCGGCTTTCCCGGCCTTTGTGGCGCGTTATGCAGGGCGAGCTCTGGCGGTCAGCGCAACACCTGACGCTTTGAGTCTCTCACCCTGGCGTGGTGTTCGGGGTGTTCTTCGCGTTCATCATCGGCTCGATCGCGCTCGGCACGGTGATCACACCCCCGATCGTCAGCGCGCTGGGACTGAACGGCGCGCTGTTGATGATGGCGATCGGCCCCTCGCTGCTCGGGCTGCTCGGCTATCCGGCGCTGCTGGCGATCGATCGCCAGACGGCCTCGCTGGCGGCCTCGCTGGCGCCGCGGGTAGCGGTGCTCGAGAAGCTCGGCATCTTCGCCACCGCCTCGCGGCCCGTGCTCGAGCGCCTCCTGGGCGCCGCAACCGAGGCGAGCTTTGCGCGGGGCGTCTCGATCGTGCGCGAGGGGGAGCCCGCCGACGCCCTCTACGTGCTGCTCGACGGCGAGGTCGACATCACCGCCCGTGGCGAGGCGGGGGGTCCGGGGCATCAGCTGCGAACGCTCACGGGGCCCGCATACTTCGGTGAGATCGGCGTGCTCGAGCGGATCCCGCGGACCGCGACCGTGACCGCGCTGAGCGACTGTCGATGCGAACGGATCGAGGGCGACGCCCTGCTGAACCCACTTGCCGACACGCCACCGTCCTCGGCGCTGATGGAGGTCGCGAGCAGCCGGCTGGCGCTGACGCACCCGTCGCGCCAGATCACGTTCGCGCCATCTCGTTAGCGAGCTGGGAGCGTCAGCATCGCGGCGCTGGCGGCGGGCACCTTGACGACGTACGCACCGCCCGAAGGCGCGACCCTGGTGTCCGTCGACTTGCCCGCGAGCTTGCCGGTGTACGTGGCTTGCCCGAAGCTCTGGCCATCCAGCGTCACGCCCGACTTCGACGTGACGCTCGGAGCCTCGAGCCGCTCGAGCGTGGCCGTGCCCTTGGCTGAGGCGATTCGCAACGTCACCTGCTGGGAGCCGTTTTCGGCGTCGTTGATCACCACAACGCGGACCTGGCCGTTGGTCGCGCGGGTCGCCCACACGTGGAACGTGGTCCCGCCGGCTCCTGAGACCCGTAGCAGCCGAGAACCGGGCGGCGCGGCCTGCGCGAACATCATCATCCCGTAGTACTGCGGGTGGACCAGCGAGTGCCAGCGGCCGCCCGAGTCATCGGCGCTGATCAGCTCGTTGATCGTGTTGGGCACCGTGTGGAAGTTCACGCCGTCGACGCCGACGCGCGAGAACTCGAACAGCGTGTCGAGCGCCCACAGCGCGGAGGCGAACGTGTCGCTGACACCGCGCACTCCCCCGCAAGAGACGGCGTTCATCTCGTCGATTCGGAGCGGCACGTGGTGCGCATGCGCGACACCGGCATAGCGCGCGACGCTGTCCGCCAGGCCCGTCGACGAGCTGTCCGAGAGCAGCTGGGCGATCGTTACGTGTGCTGCCTTGGTGCAGTGCTTGAGCGGGTAGCGGTGAAGCGTGGCCACGGCGACGCGGGGCTCGGCCGAGAGGAAGTTGCCCAGCTGCGGGATCCACTTCGGGGCGCCGGTGGCCGGCCCGGCGAGCGGCGCGTTCGGGATGGCCTGCGCGATCGTCGAGTAGTCGCGCAGGTAGTCGGCGAAGTCGTAGCCGCGGGGACGGCCGTCGACGTGGACGCCGGCCGGCGTCTTGTACCAGCTGAACGTTCCGTACAGCTCGGGCTCGTTGCCGATCTCGAGCCCTTCGATCGATTGGCGCCCGATCCCGTTGAGCAGCGCCTGCGCCTCGGCGGCGGCCAGCGGGGCGCTGTCGGCCTCCAGGTCGACGCCGACGATCAGCCGGGCGTGGGTCGCCTGCGCGACGGAGCGGGCCACGCCGAGCCAGTTCTGGTCGAGGGTGAACTTGACCCCCGGCGGCTGGGCCAGGTCGGTGGTCGGATACCAGGTCCAGTCGGTGCCATCGCCGCCGATCCGCAGCGATGCCGGCTGGTCGGGCGCGAGGTTGCGGAGCTCCTGCTCGAACACAGGATTCGCCGCGTGGGGGTTCGTGCCGCCGTAGCTCTCGAGGCCGCGCGGCTCCATCGAGAGCCCCACGAATCCGGCAGGGATCGGACGGCCGAGCGTGGCGTCCGAGACGGTGACGTTCGCCTTGACGTTGTTCGAGCTCGAAGCCGAGGTGATCACCACGGCAGCGACCGCGGCGAGCGCGACGAGTCCGACCACCAGTAAGCCAGTCGCCGTGCGCGACCGCATTGCCTATATGTCTCCGATCATCCCGTGTGTGCGGGCGAGAAAGTGATCATCGCCGCGCTCGCGGGCGGCACCGTCACCGAGTAGGCGCCCGCGCTCGACTTTAGCGCCGCGCCCGCCTGCGTGGGGAAGGTCCCGCTCGTCGTCTCCGCGCCGAACCCGTGACCGCCGAGGGTGACACCGCCGGTCGCGTACGCGCTCCTCGCTTGAAGCCGGATCAAGGTCGCCGAAGCGGCGTTGATCGGCACCCGGAGCCGGACCGAGCTGATGCCCTTGAGACTATCGTTGATGAGAACGACCCGGACAGTGCCGTCCTTGCCCAGCGTCGCCCACGTGCGCAGGTCGCCGCTGTGAGGCGCGCTGATGTGCAGCAGATGCGAGCCGGGGGGCGCCGCCTGCGCGAAGAACAGGAGCCCGTAGTAGATCGGGTGGACCTGGCCCTCCCACTTGCCGTGCACCTGCTTGAAATCGAACATCCCGTTCGAGTTGCCCTGGAAGCTGTGGATCTGGATGCCGTCGACGCCGGCGCGCGCGGTCTGGAACAGTGCATCGACCGCCCACAGCGCCGACGCGAACGCATTGCTCACACCCGGATGGCCGTTGCAGGTGACCGAGTTCATCTCGTCGATCAGGAAGCCCGCATGATGGTTGTGGGCGATCGCCACGTACTTGCCAACACCCTGTAGGAACCCGCGCGAGGCCAGCGTCGTCAGCAGATTCGGGACTGTCGGATAGTGCGGTGAGGATGGGTCGTGGATGCACTGGTTCAGTCCGTAGCGATGGAAGGTCACCCACTCGAGCCCTGGCTCGGCCGCCAGAAACTGCGGCAGGTCGGTGAGCCACGAGACGTTCCCGGTCGCCGGTCCGGCGAGCGGCTGGTGCGGCAGCGCCCGGCGGAAGCGAGAGAAGTCCGACGTGAAGTCGTGGACGTTGTAGCCCTTGGGCCGGCTGAACACCGGGGTCCCTTCTTTTCTCAGGTACCACGGGATGTCCTTGCCGTCGTGGACGGCATACCACGCGATCCCCGTGTACAGCTCGGGCTCGTTGCCGAGCTCGTACCCGGCGATCCGCTGCGTGCCGATCCCGGACTTGAACTCGTGCACCTCGGCACGCGCCACGTTCGTGCTGTCGTCCTCGAGGTTGACGCCGAGCAGCAGTCGGGCGTTCGTCGCTGTGGCCAGCGACCGGAGCACGGCGATCCAGCTGCGGCTGATGTTGTAGGTGATCCCGGGCGAGCGCCGGACGCCGCGCATGGGCCACCAGCTCCGATCCGTGCTGATGCCGCCGATCCGGAAGATCGGCCGCTGGCCCGGCGACAGGTTGCGAAGGAGCTGCACGAACACGGGGTCCAGCGCCCGTGGGTTGTCGCCGGCGTACGCGTTCACCGTCCGGAACTCGAGTCCGAGACCGAGGAACCCCGACGGGATCGGCCTGCCGACCTGACCGCGCCCGACCGACACCTGGACGGCCCCGCCAGCGATCGAGGCCTTAGGCGTGCGATGCGACGCCGATCTTGTGACGGCCGCGCCGAGCGCGACGACCAGCATCGCGGCGAGTACCGCCAACGCCGCAGACCGCCGTCGAATTCGTCCACTGCTCTGTTTTGCGTTGCGACGCCAGCCCGCGTCCACCGCAGTCACGCCCCTTCAAATAGACCTTAACAAGTTGGTCATTTAACACGACCCGGCGGTCATCGGAGCTCACCTCGCCGGGGCGGGCAGCGTCAGCAGGGCGGCGCTGGCGGCCGGCATCGTCACCAGATAGCGGCCGCCCTGCTCCTGGACGGACTCGTTCTTGGGCGCCGCGAGCGAGCCGGTCTGCGTGGTTGCGCCGAAGCTCTGACCCCCCAGGGTCACGCCGGTGCTGGACGCCGCGCTCGGCGCCTCGAGCCGCTCGATCGTCGCCGCGCCGGTGGCGCCGGCGGCCGCCGCCGGCAGGCTCACTACGTGAGCGTGGGCGACGTCCTTGTTGATCACGACGATCCGGATCCGCCCGTCCGGCGCCTTCGTCGCCCAGATCTTGATCGGCCCGTTCGTGCCGCTGATCCGCAGCAGCCGGGAGCCCGGCGGCGCGGCCTGTGCGAACATCATCAAGCCGTAGTACTCCGGCGACACGGTTGCCTGCCAATGCGCTCCGGACTGGGTGAGGCGGAACAGCTCGTACCCGGCGCCGGGGAAGGTGTGGATGTTGACTCCGTCGACACCGGCGCGCGCGAGCTCGAACAGCGCATCCACAGCCCACAGCGCCGAGGCGAACGTCTGGCTCGTGGCCCGGTCTGCCCCGCACGAGACTGTGTTCAGCTCGTCGAGCCGGAACGGGATGTGACGCGCGTGGGCGATCGACGCATACGGCGCGATCTCGTCGGCCAGGCCCGTCGAGGCGGCGGTCGAGAGCAGGTGGTCGATCGACGGATACCGGGGCGAGCCGCGCGGCATGAAGCAGTCCTGGAGGGGATAGCGGTGCAGCGTGGCGATGCCGAGTGCGGGGACGGCTTTGAGGAACTGCCCCAGGTCGACCATCCACCGCGGACCGCTGACCGCAGGGCCGGCGAGCGGATAGCGCGGGAGGGCCGCCGCGAAGTCGATGTAGTCGCGCGTGTAGTCGGCGAAGTCGTAGCCGTGGGGGCGTCCGGTGGCCTTTCCCCCGCCCAGCGTTCGGTACCAGGCGAACGCCCCGTACAGCTCAGGCTCGTTGCCGAGCTCGAGCGCCCGGACATAGCCAGGCCCGATCCCCGCCAGCAGCGCGCGTGCCTCGGCGGCGGCGAGCTGCTGATTGTCGGCCTCGAGGTTGATGCCGAGGATCAGGCGCGCGTTGGTGGCGGCCGCCAGCGCTTTCGTCACGGCGATCCAGTTGTGGGTGAGGGCGTATGTGACGCCGGGCGGCCGGGTCACGCCGGCTACCGGCCACCACGTCGAGTCGCTGCTGTCGCCGCCGATCCTCAGCACCGGCTGCTGACCCGGCGTGAGGTTGCGAATCAGCTGCTCGAACACTGGGTCGACCGCCGTCGGGTTGGTCCCGGCGTACGCCTCGATCGCCGGATATTCCAGCGAGAGCCCGAGGAATCCAGCGGGGACCACGGCGCCACCGGCGAACGTGCTCGCCGTCGGGACCGCGGCGACCGCCGACGGCGGGCTGTCCTTGGTTCCGTTCCCCGTCGCCAGCGCCAGCGCAATCACCAACAACGCAACCGCGCTCACGACAGCCAGGTCGGCGGGGAAGAAGCGCCTGCGAGGCGATGCACGCATGACGTGCAGATCATCCCGCTGAGGGGGGCGGAATCGCGCCGCCATACTTCTCGCCTATGAGCGCACAGGGCAACATCACCCTGGTCCACAAGGCCTCCGAGCCGATCGACCCCGGCGTCCGGATCGGCCACACCCATCTGCGGACCGCCGACATCGACCGGATCCGGGCCTTCTACGTCGACCTCCTCGGCTTCGACGTCGTCGCCGAGGCGCGCGACGTGCCTGGCTGGGCACCACCGGCGACATCCTGTTCGTGTCCGCCGGCGGGTATCACCACCACCTCGGTTTCAATACATGGAAATCCAAGGGCGGCGAGCCGCAGCCGGACGGCGTCGCCGGCCTTCACCACGTGGCGATCGCCTACCCGACGCGCAAGGCGCTCGCCGACGGCTACCGCCGGCTGAAGCGGGTCGACTGGCCGATCCGCCAGACCGCCGACCACGGCGAGAGATCGCGCTGCTGCGCGACGTGCCCCGAACGGTGACCGTGCGCGCCGCCACCGACGTCAACCTATGGGCGCTCGGCCGGACCGCGTTCATCGGGGCGGTGACGAACTCCGTCGACTCCCAGCGGCTGGCCGACGAGCTGATCTCGTCACGGCTCGCCCAGGCGCCGCGCGACTGAGTCTGGCGCTTTCAGCGCCCGCGCCCCCGATTGGCAGGCGGCCCGGCATTAGCCATCGATGGGGAGTGGGATAGGGCGCCGATCACACCGGTCCGATGGTGCACAGCACGCCAACCACGCGCCGGATGGCGAGGCGTGGCGTGTTGTGCACGAGGAGTGTGCTCAACACGCCAGGGCTCGGGTTTGTCGGCGGAGTTGGCGCGCTGTGCACCATCCCCGTGACACTCTCGACACGGTGCGTCACAAAGTCGCAACCTCGCCTAACCCGCCGGGAGGATCGTCCCGGACACCTCGCCGAAGTCGATCCGCTGCGCCCCCTCGCCGCTCCAGCCCCGGATCGTCACCGTGTCACCGTCCTCCAGGAATGAGCGGACCGCGCAGTCGAGCTCGAGCGGCCGCTGCCCGTTCCACGTCAGCTCAATCAGGCTGCCCTGCGTGCCCGGGTCCGATCCCGAGATCGTGCCGGAGGCGAACAGATCGCCGGCGCGGACGACCGCGCCGTTCGAGGCGGCGTGGGCCAGCTGCTGGGCCGCGGTCCAGTACAGCTCGCGCGCGTTCGTCCGGGCGATCACCTGCCCCGGATCGCCGTCGGGCGCGAGCGCCAGCTCGAGCTCCACATCGATGCCCCAGGCCTCAGATCGCCGCAGATACGAAAGCGGCTCGGGCGCCTGTGGCGGACCGCTCACCCGGTGGCGATGGAGCGCGGCCACCGGCACCACCCACGGCGAGATCGACGTTGCGAACGACTTCCCCAGGAAGGGGCCGAGCGGCTGGTACTCCCAGCCCTGGATGTCGCGGGCGCTCCAGTCGTTGACGAGCACGAAGCCGAAGACTCGCTCGCAGACGCGCTCGATCGGGATCGGTTCGCCGAGTGCGTTGGCGGGGCCGCCGGTCACGAACCCCAGCTCGAGCTCGACGTCGAGTCGCTCGCTCGGGCCCCACGTCGGGCCGTCCGCGCCACGGCGCTGACCGGTCGGCCGGCGGATCGGCGTGCCCGAGACGACGACCGTGCCGCCGCGACCGTGGTAGCCGACCGGCAGGTGGCGCCAGTTCGGCATCAGCGGCTCGGATCCGGGGCGCAGGATCTTCCCTAGGTTCGTCGCGTGTTGCAGCGAGGAGTAGAAGTCGACGTAGTCGCCCACGGTGAACGGGAGACAGGGCACCGCCTCATCCAGCGGCACGCACGCCTCTGCCGGAACGCCGTCGGCCAAAGCGTCCGCCACGGCAGCGCGCACAGCGGCCCACACGTCAGGCCTGCAGGCGAGCACGCGATCGAGGTTCGGGGCGTCGATCAGCTCGCGGGGGACATCCGGCAGAGCGAGCGCCGCGAGCTCGACCGCGCCCCCGCCCAGCGCCACGCACAGCCGCGCCGAAGCGTCCGGCCCGCGCCGAACCGATCCGTACGGGAGGTTCGCGAGCGTGAACCGCTCGGTCTCAGCCATCGAGCAGTCCCACCGCGGCCAGCCCATCGAGCGGCTCCTCGATGCTGCACGTGCCAAACCCGGTGAACCACCGGCGGGTCCGCTCGAGCTCGTCGACCCCGACCCCGAGCTCGCACAGGCCATCGGCGTCCTGCACCAGCAGGCATCGCACGAGCTCCGCCGGCTCCGCTCCGCGGGCCGCCAGAGCCGTCGCGGTCCACACGTTCATGAAGCCGTGGTGGTCGACACCGATCTCTGGATCCCAGTGGCGCAGCGCGCCGTGCAGGCCGGCCGTGGCCTTGAACGGCACCTCGAACCGGACGCACGCCTGCACAAACGAAGCGACCGACTCCGGGCTCGGGAACGCCTCCGGCGCCAGACCACCGCAGCGGACCTTAGCTCCAACGCGGGCATCGCCCGCCCGCAGCGACGCCACCTGCTCGACCGGGACGCCCTCCACGAACACCTCCGCCGACGGCGCACGCTCACGCCAGGCAGCCACCTGTGAAGCTCCGGCGCCGCGCAGCTCGATCGCGCTCACCGCGGCCGCACCCCGCAGGGACTCCAGCACCTCGGGCCCATCACCGGGCGTGACGACGACCCCGAGCTCGGCCCCGTCCCCGTCCCCGCGCATCAGCGCAGCCAGCGCCGAAACCCGGCCCGACGGCATCAGGAATCGACCGACCATCGACGCCCGCGCATCCGAGCGCCACCGCCGGTGCGCCGGCCACGCATCCTCGAGCGCAAGGTTGCCCGGCGGGAACTGCGAGGCGTCGTCGAGCAACCTCGCCAGCGCGGCCGAGCGGCTCATCCACACATCATCTCAGGGCCCATCAGGCCTGCAAGCCGCTCAGCACCGCCACGCCGCAGAGGACCGTGGCAATTCCGGCGACCTGGACGCGCGTGAGTCGCTCACCGAACAGGTAGTAGCCGGCCACCCCGGCGAGCGCTCCGAACTGCGAGGAGAGGACGGCGGCGATCGCGATCCCGTGCCTCGATCCCGCGACGTAGGAGTAGAAGCCGAGCACCTCGCACACGCCCGAGGTCACCACCAGCGGGGCCACCGCCCGGGTCAATGGCAATCGCCCGGCCAGCGCCAGCGGAAGCGCGAGCACGACAGTCCCGATCAGCCGCGCCGCGAGCACCACCCAGGCCGCCGGCAGGGACGCCCCGGCCCGTCCGGTCGCGTACAGGCTGACCCCGAACGTGCAGGCGGCGCCGAGGGCCAGCAGCGCCGCCTTCAGGTGGTTCGCGTGAGCCTCGGCGGTGCGGTCCTCCGGCGGCAGCGACGCGAGGCAGATCCCGGTGGCGATCGCCGCGAGCGTGACGCCGACCCCCGGCGCGAGGCTCTCGCCGGCCGCGATCGCGATCAGCGCGGCGATCGCCCCCTCGGTCGAGACGAGCGGGGCGACGAGCGCCACCTGACCTGCGCGCAGGGCTGCGTACGCCAACACCAGCCCTCCGACGTTGCCTGCGCCGGCGATGAACAGCCACATCCCAGGCTCGTGGCCGAGCGTCGATGGGACCCCCTGGAGCAGCGCCAGCGGCGCGCTGATCACGAGGCCGACGACCATCACCCAGGCGACCACGACCGGGGGCGCGGTCAACCGGCTCGACCGTGACGAGCACACCGTCGAGACGGCCCAGGCGACGGCCGCGCCGAGGCCGCCGAGGACCGCGATCATCTAGTGAACCGAGTCACCACCACTTCCGCTCGCGCGCCCGGTCGGTGCCGCCGGTGCGGTCGAGGGCGTCGAGCGCGGCCATGTCCTCGTCGGACAGCGTGAAGTCGTAGAGCCGCCCGTTTTCTTCGATCCGCTCCCGGTGGGTCGACTTCGGGATCACGAGCACGTCGCGCTGCAGGCACCACCGCAGCAGCACCTGAGCCGGCGTGCGGCCGACCCGCTCCGCGACTTCCCGAACGGTCGCGTCGCCGAGGTGGCTGCCCGTCCCGAGCGAGCTGTAGCCGATGAGCGCCAGGCCCCGCTGCTCGCAGGCGTTCAGCAGTGCGCGGCGGTACTCGAACGCGCTGAACTGCGCCTGGTTGACGACCGGAGGCGTGCTCGCCACCGACAGCACCTCGTCGAGCTCGTGGACGCTGAAGTTCGACACCCCGATCGAGCGGGCATAGCCACGCTCGCGCGCCTGCTCCATTCCCGGC
>Ga0116217_10001383_pt1 | contig 23579 bp, 22 predicted proteins | sample Sb_taG_6_FD_89697 | JGI IMG/M metagenome (GOLD analysis project Ga0116217, IMG submission 89697) | Peat soil microbial communities from Weissenstadt, Germany - Sb_50d_4_PS metaG | ecosystem: Environmental > Terrestrial > Soil > Wetlands > Peat | place: Germany: Weissenstadt | collected 2010-09-21 | reverse complement strand
GCGCCGATCCGGGCTGGGCTCGGACCCAGATGCGCCGGCGGCAAACCGGGAGCAGTCAGTCCAGCCCGCGGCGGACCGCATAGATCGCCGCCTGGATCCGGCTCGGCATCCCGAGCTTGACAAGGATGTTGGAGACGTGGTTCTTCGCCGTGCGCGGGCTGATGCCGAGCTCTTCCGCGATCTCCGCGTTCTCCATACCGCGCGCGATCAGCCGCAGCACCTCGCGCTCGCGCGGCGACAGTTCCTCGAGCAGGCCGGGTTCGGGCTCCTCGTCGGCGCCGACGCGCCGGACGCGCCCGAGGACGACCTCGGCAGCACGCGGCGATAGCCACGCGACCCCGTTCGCGGCGGCGCGCACGGCCAGCACGACGGCGTCGATCGCCGTGTCCTTGGCCAGGAAGCCACAGGCGCCCGCCTCGACCACGGCAGCCACGTCGGAGTCGTCCGAGACGACGGTCAGCGCGACAACGCGCGTCGACGGATGGCGATCCAGGATCTCGCGCGTGGCGTCGGGCCCTTCGAGGTCGGGCATCCGGACGTCCATGAGGATGACGTCGGGCTCGAGCTCATCCGCGAGTCGGACGCCCATCCGGCCGCCGGACGCCTGCGCGACGACCTCGATGCCGGGCTGGGCAGCCAGCAAGGCAGAGAGCCCGGCGCGAAACAGATCGTGATCATCGACCACGAGCACGCGAATTGCCCCGCTGTTCCACGCGGCTTCGTTCATCTGATTCTCATTGACAATTGCCCCCATCCGTGCGGGTCTCACGCCCAAGCCTGCAGCCCGCTCAAACGCCCACTCCGGATTATACCTCCAGTTGTTGTTCATCCCGATGAACGATGCATGGGCGCGACGACCTATTTCGCCCGCGGCGTCTGGATGACATAAATCGTCTTGCACGGAAACCAGCAAGGGTGGAATATGGAGGCAGCAGCAGTCGCGGCGATGCGCGGGGGCAAAGTGCGCTTCGTCGCCCTCGACTTACAACACGCCCCGCTCGAGCGTGAGCTGAAAGGGGCATTTGCCCGGATGCTCGGCTCGAGCGCGTTCACCCTCGGAGCCGAGGTGGAGCGGTTCGAAGCCGAGTTCGCCGAGTACTCGCAGACCCGGCATTGCGTAGGGGTCGCCTCGGGCACGGCGGCGCTCGCGCTCATGCTCGAGGCCTACGGCATCGGCGCTGGCGACGAGGTCATCGTACCCGCGCACACGTTCATCGCATCGGCACTCGCGGTGAGCCACGTCGGCGCGACGCCCGTGCTGTGCGACGTCCTCGACGGCACCGGGCTCATCGATCCCGATGCCGCGCGCGCGGCCGTCGGCCCCCGCACGGCGGCGATCCTCGCCGTTCATCTCTACGGACAGGCATGTGACATCGACGCGATCGATGCGTTCGCCAGACAGCACGGCCTGCTCGTGCTCGAGGACGCGGCACAGGCGCACGGGGCGACCTATCGGGGTCGGCGCACCGGCTCGCTCGGCGACGCCGCGGCGTTCTCTTTCTATCCCAGCAAGAACCTGGGTGCACTCGGCGACGGAGGTGCGATCTGCACCGATGACGACGTGCTGGCGGCTCGACTGCGCCGACTGCGGAACCTGGGCCAACGAACCAAGGGCGAGCACGTCGAGCTCGGTCACAACGAGCGCCTGGACGGCCTGCAGGCAGCGCTGCTGCGCGTGAAGCTGGGATACCTGGATATGTGGAACGAGGCTCGTCGTATGCATGCGGCGCACTACCGTGAGCTGCTCGAGCCGACCGTCAGGCTGGTCGAGGAGCGGCGCGGGAGTCCGTCCGTCCATCACCTGTTCCCGGCGCGATTCGACGATCGCGACGCGGTCGCCCAGACGCTTGGTCGGTACGGGATCGAGACGGGCGTTCACTACAGCCCGGCGGTTCACGCGCATCGGGCGTGGAGAAGCGCGCCGCTTCGCCACGGCGCGGTTCCCAACGCGGACGCTTGGGCCTCGGAGGAGCTGTCCCTCCCGATGCATCCAGACCTCACGTCGGACGAGATCGAGCGCGTCGCCGAAGCGGTGCACGCGGCCGTCCGTGTTCCGAAAGCACTATCAGGAGAGAACAGATGCTGAACCCCGCGCTGGCCATCACTGCGGCCAAGGAGACCGGTGCCTTCAACGCCGGGCCGGTGAGAATCGCGGTCGTCGGGCTCGGATATTGGGGTCCGAACCTTCTGCGCGTGCTCGGCGACAACCTCGATGCCGAGGTGCGTTGGATCTGCGACCTCGACACTGAGCGGCTGGCCAAGTACCGCCGCCGGCATCCCGACGCGCGGGTGACGACCCGGTTCGATCGCGTGCTGGCCGACCCGGCGGTCGACGCGGTGATCATCGCCACGCCGGTGCACACCCACTACGACCTGGCCGCTGAGGCCCTCCGCGCCGGCAAGCACGTGTTCGTGGAGAAGCCGCTCGCTTCCTCGACCGAGTTGGCCGACGACCTGGCTGGGCTGGCGCGGGGGCGGGGGCGCATCCTGATGTGCGGGCACACGTTCCTCTACAGCCCTCCGGTGCGGGCGGTGAAGCGGATGATCGAGGCCGGGACGCTCGGCGACATCTTCTTCATCTCCTCGAGCCGCGTGAACCTCGGCCTGCATCAGCGCGACGTGAGCGTGATCTGGGACCTTGGTCCGCACGACTTCTCGATCCTGCTCTATTGGCTCAGCGAGCTTCCGACCACAGTGCGCGCGGTCGGTCGCGACTCGATCGTCAAGGGCATCCCTGACGTGGCGTTCGTCACCATGACGTTCGCGTCCGGAATCGTCGCCAACGTCGAGCTGAGCTGGCTGGCTCCGAGCAAGCTGCGGCGCACCGTGCTGGTCGGCAGCGAGAGCATGGTCATCTACGACGACGGCGCCCCCGAGCCCGTCCGGCTGTTCGACCGCGGCGTGGTCTACCGGGATCCCGAGACGTTCGGCGAGTACCACCTGTCATACCGCAGCGGCGACGTCATCTCCCCGATGATCGAATCGCACGAGCCGCTCGGGCTCGAAATGACTGACTTCGTGAAGGCGGTTCAGCACGCGGATCCGATGGAGTTTCACACGGCGATCGCGCGCAGCGTGGTCCGGATCGTCGAGGCGGCCGACCAGTCGCTTCGCGCCGGCGGACGCGAGGTGTCGCTCGACCATGGCGATATCGGCACTCACCTGACCGCGCGTCGAGAGCTCGCGGCTGTATGACCGCGCTCCGCTTCGACGGCCGACTTGTCGGCCGCCGAAGCGTCGATTTCTGGTTGCGAACGACGTACCCGAGTCGAGGTGATGGTGCAACCCGCTGCGTCGTCCGGATGCTCGGTCGAATGACGACCGCTACGACAGTACCTAGCCCAATTTCCCACCGAGACCGCACCAAAGGCTAGGGCGATCCCCTGGTGCAAACCGACCTCACAAGAGTAGGTTTAGCGAGCACCGCACAACTTGGACGAACGTTGATGCGGGGCACCAAATTCAGTCGAACGGACTTGTAGATAAGGGGGCCAGCCGGTCGGGTCACGGGCGCAAGAAGTTGCACCCGACCAGCTGATATCAGCGATGAATACAACTTTTCGCGCCAGCACGGCGCTCGAGCACAACAACCGGGATGAAGCGATCAACCGCGCGGTGGTGGCGGCTCAGGCGGGCGACATGGAGGCGATCCGCTTCCTTTACATCCGCTACAAGGACAACGTCTACGGCTACGTCCTGAGCATCGTTCGCGAGCAGCACGCGGCCGAGGACTGCACTCAGCAGGTCTTCATGAAGCTGATCTCTGCCATCCAGAAGTACGAGCCGCGCACGGTGCCGTTCACCGCGTGGATCCTGCGAGTGGCGCGGAACATCGCGATCGATCATCTGCGCCAGCGACGCGCGGTCCCGCAAGAGGAGGTCTTCGCGCCGACCCGCCAGACCGATGACTCAAGCCGCGAGTGCCGCTGGGGCCTCGAGGTCGCGCTCGAGGCGCTCCCTGAGGAACAGCGCAACGTCGTCATGCTTCGCCACCTCGTGGGTCTCTCGCCCGGCGAGATCGCCACGCAAATGGGGCGGACCGAGTCCTCGATCCACGGCCTGCACCACCGCGGCCGACTCACGCTGAGGCGCGAGCTCGCCGATCTCGACTGCGCGCCCGTGGCTCGAGCTGCCTGAGTCAAAGGCCTGCGGTCGGGCGGCGCCCGCCGGCGGCAGCCTGTAGCGTTGCCCGCCGGATGCCGATCGGCCTGTTCGACACCGAGACCCCCCTGCTCGCGCTCCGCGAGCAGATCCTCGAACGCCTCGCGGAGGTGGTCGAGCGCGGCGTCTACATTCTCGGTCCCGAGGTCAAGGCGTTCGAGCAGGAGTTCGCCGCCTACCTTGGCGTCCGCCATGTGATCGGCGTCGCGAACGGCACCGATGCGATCACGATCGCGCTGAAGGCGCTCGGCGTTCGTCCCGACGACGAGGTCGTGGTGCCGTCGTTTACGTTTTACGCGTCGGCGGAGGCGATCGTCACCGCCGGGGCGCGTCCGGTCTTCTGCGACGTCGATCCGGCGACCCGCAACGTCACCGTCGACACGGTGCGCGCCGTGCTGACGCCCCGGACCAAGGCGATCGTGGCGGTCGACCTGTTCGGGTGCCCGGCGCCGCTGTCCGAGCTTCGCGAGCTCGGCGTGCCCGTACTCGAGGATGCCGCTCAGGCCGCAGGCGCCAGCCTCGACGGCCGCCGCGCCGGCTCGCTCGGCGACATCGGCACGTTCTCCTTCTATCCGTCCAAGAACCTGGGGTGCTTCGGCGACGGTGGCGCAATCACGACCGACGACGACGAGGTCGCCGAGGTCGTGCACGCGCTCCGCTTCCACGGCTCGCGCGACAAGCGGACGTTCGAGTACATCGGCTACAACTCGCGCCTGGACGAGCTCCAGGCGGCGGTTCTGCGCGTGATGCTGCCTGAGCTCGACGGCTGGTCCGATCGCAGGCGCGCTGCGGCGGAGGCGTACGCCGAGGCGGGCATCGAGCGGTACGTCACGCCGCCCGCGGTGCCCGACGGCGCCGAGCCGGCCTGGCATCTGTACGTGGCCACTCATCCCCGCGCCGACGAGCTGATCGCGGGTCTGGCGGATCACGGGGTTCAGGCTCGCGCCTATTACCGCACGCCGCTTCACGAGCAGCGCCCAATGACGCCGTGGGCGCCGCCCGCCGGCTCGCTGCCGGCGACCGATGAGCTGGCCCGGACCAACTTGGCCCTGCCGATGAGCGCCGCGCTCGACTCCGAGCGCGCCGGCGAGGTCGTGGCCGCGCTCGCCGCGGTGCTCGGCGAGTAATCGGCGCCGTCACCGCCACCGATCAATCAGGTCCTCATCGGGGACCCGCCGGACGGCACGCGCTGGCACCCCCATCACGACCTCGCGCGCGCCCACGTCCTTCGTCACGAGCGCACCGGTAGCGACGAACGCCTCTTCGCCGATTACCACACCCGGCACGAGCACCGCGCCACCGCCGACCCGGCAGGCACGCCGAAACGTGGGACCCGCGACTGGCACTCCCCGTGGGTGGCGTGTCATCGTGTCATCGTTGGTCGTCAGCACGCCCGGCCCGAGGAACACGTCGTCCTCCACGACCGAGCCCGCCGTGACGTACGCGCCGGTCTGAATCAGGACGCGAGCACCGACCTGCGAATCGAAGTCGACCGCCGAGCCACGGCCGACGACCGACCCAGGCCCGATCCGGGCGCGCTCGCGGACCTGCGCCTGGTCGCCGATGATCGCGCGCGTGGCCACGTGCACCCCGGCATATACGACCGCTCCGCAGCAGACGGTCACGTCCGACTCGAGCACGAGCGGCGCGAGTTCGCCGCCGGCTGCGCGCGACCCAGCTCGGAGCCGCGGCCGCTTCCCGAGCACCGCGCCCTCCTCGACGATGCATCGCTCGCCCAGCTCGGTGCCGGCGTGCACCACCGCGCACGAGCCGATCGTCGACCCGGCGCCGATCCGCGCTCGCTCGTAGATCACCGCGCCGGGCGCGACTGCGACGTCGCCGGCGAGCTGCGCCGTCGGGTGGATGCTCGCGTCCATCGGCGGCAGTCTATGTAGGTGCGGGCCGGCTCAGCGGGCTCCCAGCTCGTCCAGCCGCTTCGCGATGAACTCCCGTTCGGCCGGGTTTCGCGTCAACTCAAGCGCCCGGCGGTACGCGTCGCTCGCCTCGGCGGGGCGATCGAGCCGGCGCAGGAAGTCCGCCCGGACAGCGTGCAGCAGGTGGTAGCGCTCGAGGCCCTCGATCCGGTCGACCAGCTCGAGCCCGTCTTCCGGGCGTCCGGCCTCGGCGACTGCGACCGCCCGATTCAGAGCGACCACGGGCGAGGGCACGAACATCAGCAGCTGCTCGTACAGCGCCGCGATCTGCGGCCAATCGATCTCCTCCGCCGATGGCGACGAGGCATGCAGGGCGGCGATCGATGCCTCGAGCTGGTAGCGCCCCGGGCGCCGGAGCCGCAGCGCGCGGTTCAGCACCCGGACCCCCTCCTCGATCTCGGCCCGGTCCCACCGGGAGCGGTCCTGATCGGAGAGCAGGATCAGCTCGCCCCCGGGGCCCGTCCGGGTGCCGCGGCGCGAGTCATGGAACAGCATCAGCGCGAGTAGCCCGAGCACCTCCGGCTGATCGGGCATCAGCGCCGCCAGCAGCTTGCCCAACCGTAGCGCCTCGGCGCACAGCTCAGTCCGCAACAGGTCCGCACCCGCGGTCGCGGCGTAACCCTCGTTGAAGATCAGGTAGATGACCGCGAGCACGGCGTCGAGGCGGTCGGGCAGAGCCGCATCGCCCGGCAGCTCGAAGGAGATGCCGGCGTCACGAATCTTGCGCTTCGCACGCACCAGGCGCTGCGACATCGTGGCGTCGGAGACGAGGAAGGCGCGGGCGATCTCCGCGCCGCTAAGGCCGCCGACCGCCTGGAGCGTCAGCGCCACCCGGGCCTCGGGCGCGAGCGCGGGATGGCAGCAGGTGAACAGCAGCGCGAGCCGTTCGTCGCCGAGCTCGGCCAGGGTGTCGGGCAACGCATCGACCGGCTCGGCGGAGCGGGACTCCTCGGAGGCGCCCAGCTGCTCGAGATTCGCCTCGGCGGTGCGCCGGTGGCGCAGCCTGTCGATCGCGCGGTTGCGCGCGACCGTGTACAGCCAGGCGGCGGGCGTCTTTGGCGTGCCGTCGCGCGGCCATCGCTCGAGCGCGAGCGCGAACGCCTCCTGCAACACATCCTCGGCCAACTCGAAGTCGCGAAGCCCGCCGACGAGCGTGGCGAGCACGCGGGCGCGGTGCTCGCGGAACGCCTCCTCGACGGCCTGGCTGGCCGCGGCCTGATCGGTGGGCGGCATCGCACGCAACGTTACCTTTGCGCTGTGATCGTTCGCCGGGCACGTCAAGAGGACCTCGACGCGGCCGCCCGCGTGATCGCCGCCGTCGCCGAGGAGGACTTTCTCGGCGCCCAACCCCCGGTCGACGTCGACGACCGCGTCGCGCGCTTCCGTGAGCTGATCGACCGCGGGAATCCGGCCGCCCTCTGGGTACTCGAGGACGAACACGGGCAGGTGGTCGGACACGCGGCCACGCAGGAGAGCGTGACCGGCGTGCTGTCGCTCGGGATGGCGATCGTCGCGCCGGCCCGCGGACGGGGCGGGGGACGGGCTCTGCTGCACGCCGTGCAGGAGCACGCTCGGTCGTGCGGCGCCCACAAGATCTCGCTTGAGGTGTGGACCGACAACGCTCGCGCGATCTCGCTCTACGTGGCGGCCGGATTCGAGGTCGAGGGCCTCCGTCGCGACCACTACCGCCGCCGCGACGGGCGCCTGCGTAGCACGCTGATCATGGCGTGGCGCGCCGGTAACGCGGAAATCACCGCCGGGTCAACCGGGTAACTAACCTCTGAGATGTACCCCACGAACGGAGCGAGAAGATGAGCAATCCACTGCGCGACATCGAGGCACTCGGTCAGTCGATCTGGCTGGACAACATTAGCCGGCAGCTGCTCGACGATGGGGTCCTGCGCCGCCTGATCGAGGACGACGGGCTCAGCGGGGTGACCTCCAACCCTACGATCTTCGAGAAGGCAATGGCGCACTCCGACCGCTACGACGACGCGTTCCGCGAGCAGCTCGGCGAGACGAGCGACGTCGAGGAGATCTTCAACCAGCTGGCTTACCGCGACATCCGGGACGCAGCCGACCTGCTCCGACCGACGTGGGACCGCACCGGCGGCGCGGATGGCCACGTGTCGTTCGAGGTCGCGGCGTCGCTGGCGTTCGATGCCGACAAGACGATCGAGGCGGCTCAGCACCATCGGGCCGCCATCGATCGCGCCAACGTGCTGATCAAGGTGCCCGGCACCGACGCGGGCGTGCGCGCGTTCGAGGAGCTGACCGCGATCGGGCTGAACGTGAACGTCACGCTGCTGTTCGCGGTGTCGCGGTACGAGGCGATCGCGGAGGCGTACCTCCGCGGGCTGGAGCGCCGTGCCGAGTCCGGCGAGTCCCTCGAATCGGCCGCATCGGTGGCGAGCTTCTTCGTCTCGCGCGTGGACACCAAGGTCGATGCGGCGCTCGAGGGCACCGGACGCGAGGACCTGCGCGGGAAGGCGGCGGTGGCGAACGCGAAGATCGCCTACGCCTCGTTCCAGCGGATCTTCAGCGGACCGCGCTGGGAGGCGCTGGCCGCCAAGGGCGCGCGCGTACAGCGCCCGCTGTGGGCCTCCACCTCGACCAAGAACCCCGACTACTCGGACACCCTGTACGTCGACAACCTGATCGGGCCCGACACCGTCAACACGATGCCCCTTCAGACGATCGACGCGACCCGCGATCACGGCGTCGCCAAGCGGACCGTGGACGCCGACGTCGACCAGGCGGTCGAGACGATGAAGGAGATCGAGGCGGCCGGCGTCGACGTCGAGGACATCGTCCTCCACCAGCTGGTCGACGAGGGCGTCGAGTCGTTCGCGAAGTCCTACCAGGAGCTGCTGGACTCGATCGAGCACAAGGCTTCCGAGCTAGCGCACGCCTGACATCGCTACGCGAGAACCGTCCGGGCGGCTAGGCGAGTCGCCCGGGCGTTCCGAACGCGGCTTGGAGCGCGCGGCGGACCTGTTCGACTGTGACCACGCCGCGGAGGACTCCGTCGGAGTCGACGGCCATCAGCGCTCCGAGCTGGCCCAGGTTCTCCGAGGACAGCACCTCGGAGATCGGCCGGTCCTCGTTGACCTGCCACCCGCCATTTTGCTCCGGCTCGAGCACGGCCGCCACGGTCAACCAGTCCTCGCCCCGATCCTGCGCGGCGGTCAGCCGCTCCTGACGCGCGATTCCCAGGAAGCGGCGACTGTCATCGACCACCGGGAACCACGACCACCCGTAACGCAGGAAGAACTCGTCGAGCGCCTGGGCGACTGCCGTCCGGGACGGAATCGCGACGGGTTGGCGATCCATGATGTCCGCGACTCGGACCCCTTCGATCCGGGCGCTCAGCGCGGTCTGCACGAGCGCCGCCTTCGCCGACTGGTAGAGCAGGAACGCGATCGCGATCAGCCACAGCCCCGTGAAGCTCCGATACGCCAGCACCAGCCACACGCCGAGGCCGGCGACGAGGAGCCCGAAGGCCTGCCCCATCTTTGCCGCGACCCGCGTGCCGCGCTGCTTCTCGCCGGTGACCCGCCAGACGATCGCCCGGGTCATCCGGCCGCCGTCGAGCGGGAACGCCGGCACCAGGTTGAACAGCAGCAGGAGCACGTTCCAGAACAGCAGCCAGCTGAGCGCCAGGAGAACGGGGGTGATCTTGACCGTACTGTCGAGCTCGGCTGCGTGGACCAAACGGTGGGGGCCGACGATCGCGAGGTCGACGGCGAGGCACAGCACGACGAACAAGAACGTGGCCAGCGGACCCGCTGCGGCGATCTTGAAGTCCTCGGCCGGCGTCGCAGCGTCTCGGCTCATCTCGGTCAGCCCGCCGAACAGGAATAGATCGATCCGTCGGACCGCGATCCCCTCCCTGCGGGCCACGAGCGCGTGTCCGAGCTCGTGCACGATCAGCGACCCGAACAGGACCAGGACCGTGACCACCGTGGTCAGGTAAGCGACGCCGTCCGAGCTGTGGAGAGCCTGCCGGAACTCGCCGGACAGCAGGAAGATCATCAAGAATAGGATGAGGAACCAGCTGCGATCCACTCCGATCCGAAAACCGAAGAGGTCCATGAGCTTGATCGACGATCGGCGGCGCCACATGCTGCAATGGTCGCACAGGGGCAAAGCCGACTTTGCCTCAATTTGATTTCAGAAGGCAGATGTCAGATCCAATCGAACAGCTATGCGAACGGATGGCCGCGCTGGCGGACCTGAAGAATGTGGCCCAGCTGCTGGACTGGGACCAGCAGACGATGATGCCGCCGGGCGGGGCGCCGGCTCGCGCCGAGACCGTCGCCACAGTCCAGAAGATCAGCCATGAAATGTTCGTCTCCGACGAAACCGGCCGGTTGATAGAAGCCGCAGCCGCGCGTCTCGACGGTGCCCCGGCCGACTCCGACGAGGCTTCGCTGGTCCGGGTGACCACACGCCAATGGGACAAGGCACGGCGCGTGCCGGCGCAGCTCGCCGCCGATATGGCGCGCGCCTCGTCGATCGGTCAGCAGGCCTGGGTGGCGGCCCGCGAGGCCTCGGACTTCGCCGGGTTCGTCCCGTACCTGGAGCGGAACTTCGACCTCATTCGCCGGTACATCGACTGCTTCGACAGCTTCGACTGCGCCTACGACGTGCTGCTCGACGATTACGAGCCCGGAGGACGCACGAGCGAGGTCGCACGGCTGTTCGAGGAGCTCAAGGGCGAGCTGCGGCCGATGATCACCGAGGTGGAACGGCACCACGACCGGGTCGACGACTCGCCGCTGTACGGTGACTTCCCGGTCGACCGACAGCGACAGCTCGTCAAGTGGCTGCTCGAACAGATGGGCTTCGACCGCGCCGCCTGGCGGATCGACGACGCCGTCCACCCGTTCGCGACCGGCTTCAGCAATCACGACGTTCGGATCACCACACGTTGGGACGAGAGCTTCCTGCCGACTTCGGTGTACGGCGCGATGCATGAGTGTGGTCACGGTCTGTACGAGGAGGGCATCGCGCAGTCGCTGCAGCGCACGCCGCTCGGCCATGCGGAGTCGCTGGCATTGCACGAGTCCCAGAGCCGGATGTGGGAGAACATGGTGGGTCGCGGGCGGCCGTTCTGTGGAGTGCTCGCGCCACGGATCGGGGACGTGTTCGGAGGCGGGCTGTCCGCGCTCGACGGCGACACCCTGTACCGCGCTGTCAACCGAGTCGCGCCCTCGCTGATTCGCGTGGAGGCTGACGAGGTCACCTACGGTCTGCACATCATCGTGCGGTTCGAGCTCGAGCAGGAGTTGGTCGAGGGGCGGCTCGCGATCCGCGACTTGCCCGAGGCGTGGAATGCCCGCTACAAGGAATACCTCGGGGTTGAGGTGCCGGACGACGCCCATGGGGTGCTCCAGGATGTGCACTGGGCGGGCGGGCTGATCGGTTACTTCCCGACCTACTCGCTAGGCAACCTGATAGCGGGACAGATGTTCGAGCGCGCGCACGCGGACCTGCCGGACCTCGACGCTCAGCTTGGCGCCGGCGACATGCACGGACTGCGCGAGTGGCTGCGCGAGCATGTCCACCGCCACGGCGCGAAGTTCTCAAGCAGCGAACTGCTCGACCGGCTTGTCAGCGGTCCGATCGCGGTGGGCCCGTTCGTCGACTACCTGAAGGCGAAGCTCAGTCAGGTCTACGACCTCGAGCTTCGCTGACTGCCGCCTGCGACAGTCGCCCCGCCGCGGCCGCTTCGCGGCGAGCGGCACGATAATTTGGCCTGATGAAACCGAGAAGGAGATGAACCGAAGTGACTGATTCCCCCGTACGAGTAGCCGTCACCGGAGCGGCCGGCCAGATCGGCTACGCGATCCTGTTCCGCATCGCCAGCGGCCAGCTCCTGGGACCCGACACGCCCGTTCACCTGTCGCTTCTGGAAATCCCGGCTGCGCTCAAGGCCGTCGAGGGCACCGCGATGGAGATCGATGACTGCGCGTTTCCGTTGGTCGCTGGGGTCGACATCACAGATGATCCGAACAAGGCGTTCGACGGTGCCAACGTCGCGTTGCTGATCGGCGCGCGTCCGCGGACCAAGGGCATGGAGCGCAGTGACCTGCTGGAGGCGAACGGCGGCATCTTCAAGCCTCAGGGGAAGGCGCTCAACGATCACGCGGCGTCCGACATCAAGGTGCTCGTGGTGGGCAACCCGGCGAACACCAACTGCCTGATCGCGAAGAGCCACGCGCCGGACATCCCGGCCGAGCGGTTCACCTCGATGATGAGGCTGGATCACAATCGCGCGATCGCTCAGCTCGCGGTCAAGGTGGGCGCCACGGTGCGCGACGTCACCAACATGACCGTGTGGGGAAACCACTCGCCGACCCAGTACCCCGACATCTTCCACGCGAAGGTCAAGGGTCAGAACGCCGCCGAAGCGGCCAACGACCAGGAGTGGCTCGAGAACGACTTCATTCCGACGGTCCAGAAGCGCGGGGCCGCGGTGATCGAAGCCCGTGGTGCCTCAAGTGCCGCGTCGGCCGCCAACGCGGCAGTCGGTCACGTGCGCGATTGGGTACTCGGCACGCCCGAGGGAGACTGGGTCTCGATGGGGATCCCGTCCGACGGCTCTTACGGCATCGACGAGGGCCTGATCTTCGGCTTCCCCGTCACCTGCTCGGGCGGCTCCTACGAAATCGTCCAGGGACTCGGCCTGAACGACTTCTCGCAGTCGCGGCTCGACGTGACTGTCAACGAACTCAAGGACGAGCGCGCGACGGTGAAGCAGCTCGACCTGATCTGATCTGAGAGGCTGTCCAAGAAACTACCGGGAGCCGTCTCGCAAGAAGGCTTGGGAGCCGCCTCGCGGTGTCTGCCGGCTTCGACAATGCGAGGCGGCGCTCCCGGTCCAGACTGCCACGCTGACCTAGCCGGCGGGATGCCAGCCCTGGCCCTCCCGCTTCACCTGACCGTCGGTGAGTAGCCGCGGCATGACCCGGTACAGGTAGTTCGGTTCGATACCCATCTTCTCCGCGATCTGCGGGATCGTGATGCCAGGCTGGCTGCGCACTAGCTCCAGCGCCTGGTTGGCACGTGTACCACCACGGCTGCGACCGCGCGGCCGACCAGGACGGCGGCCTGTCCGACGCCGGGGGGTCGTGGTAGTGGCGGCCGCGGCACGTGCGGCACGCGGGCGACCCGGGCCACGCCGGGTACCGACGAGCGCTGAACGTGCTGCCTCCAGCTTCGAGACCTCTTCCTTCAGCTCGCGGAGTCGATCGTCGATCTCCTTCACGGTGCTGTCGACAAAGCCAGCCAAAATTGCCTCTCCCTCCTGAGGGATGAACGATAAAAGCACCGAACAAGATACAGATAGTTACTGACGGCGTGTCAAGGGCGCTCGAGCAGTGCCTTCAGACGAGCCAGTGAATTGTGCGCCTCGCGCTCGGATGTGGCCCCGACAATGAACCGGCTGGCCACGTTTCCCAGTCGCCCTCCGGGGGGCGCGAACTCGTTCGTGTAGGCGAACCTGGTTGGCCCGTCGCCGTCGCCCGACAGCTCATACCGGATCCGTGCAAGCGAGTGTGCAGGGCCTTGGCCTTCCCACTCGGCACGCTCAGGGGACCTGACGTCCGTCAGCGTCCAGTGAACGTGGAACGAGACGCCGCGTATGTGGAGTACCTGATCCATCGTCGACCCCCTGCGCAACGGATGGTCTGATACGTCTCTCACCGAGCGGTGAATCGTGACCCAGTCTTTCAGGTGATCGGGATCCATAACGGTGTCCCACACCCTCTGCATCGGCGCATCGATCTCGATCGTCGCGTGCACGGTGCTCATGACGGCGCAGACACTAACGAGCGCGGCAAGTGGTCGTGCGCGGACGTGCGAGGGTGGCCACTAGCGCGCGGCCAGTCGTTCGGTTGCCTCCCACTCGGCCAGCGCATGCTCGATCGCGGAGTCGAGTGAATGGAGTCTGACATCGAGCAGCTCGGCGGCCCGGCTGTCGCGCGGAAGCAGGTCCTGATCGAGGCTCTCCATCAACGGACCAATCAATTCGTGCCGTTCGCCTGCGATCAACGCCGACACGCGGCTCGCGATCGGTGTCAAGGTCAGCCGCTTGAAGCCGATCGTTGGACGCGCCACCAGCATGTGTTCGCCGATCCTGTCGATCAGCTCGCCGTAGGTCACCGTGTCGCGCCCTCCGAGGTCGAGCGACTGACCGCACACCTCGTCGCTGGTCGCCGCGCGCACGAGCATCTCGATTACGTCACGCTCGTCGATCGGGCTCGTCGCGTGCGTGCGCCAGGCGGGCACCGCCAGCACCGGCAGCCGCTCGACGAGTCTGACCAGAAACCGAAACGATCGGGACTGGGCGCCGATGACGATCGATGCGCGGAACGCGACCGAGCATCGAGTCGACGCGAGGAGGATCTCCTCGACCGCGAGGCGGCTCGCGAGGTGGGCTGAGGACGGGCCGCCCTCCGGGACGAGCCCGCCCAGGTAGATGACCCGCTGCACGCCGGCCGCGCGCGCCTCGCGCGCGAAGTTCTCGGCCGCGGAGCGCTCGCGAGCGCCGAACGAGAGGTCACCGCCATCCTCGTCCCGGGACGCGGCGGCGGCGACCGGCTCCATCGAGTGCATCAGGAAGTAGGCGACGTCGATCTCATGCAGGGCCTCGGCCAGCCCCTCGCCCGAGACGGCATCGCCGGCGACGATCGGGACGGCCGATTGCGCGGAGGGCGGGTGCCGGCTGAACCCACGGACGTCGTGGCCGTCGCGCTGTAGCCGGGGCGCCAGCCGGGATCCGACGAACCCGGTAATGCCGGTTACGAGAACGTTCATCGCGGCGTGTGCGCGGCCGGTTCGGAGCAGGGCGCCATCCGCTATCGAAAGCTACGGAAATTGCGTCACGTTTCCGCACGGTCTCGAAATATCCCGCTGTTTGCAGGGATTTACCCAAGTGTGAACTTCTTGCGATTTGCGGAAATCGTCGTTGCAGAAGGGGGGAGAAGTTCGGTTTGATGGTCGCCGACGAGGTGGAGCTTTTCGTGAGGAGGACTGGGTGACGGACGTGCGCACGCGGGGCGTGAAGGTGAGCTGCGAGGACTGTTTCTTCCACCAGAACCTACTCTGCGCCGTGTCTGACGCGGGGCCGTGCGCGACGTATCGCCCCAACCACCCGGACGGTCTGCGGCCGCCGAGCCAGCTTCGGTTCGTGTTCCGGCAGGACCGCCGGCTCCAGGTCGCGTGGGCGTTCCCGTCCGCCAGCGAGCAAGTCGCGATGCACGCCGGCGTGTAGCGGTTTCGCGCGTTGCGGCATGCGGGGCTCGCGCGGCGCCGGCGTGTAGTGTTCGCGGCCATGTACTGGCCGCTGATCATCGGCTTCGTGTGTTTCGTGCTCGTAACGATTCTGATCGGCTGGATCGTCGACGCGCCGCGCCGGCGCGGCACAGACCGGCACTGAACTCCGCCGCTGTCTGGGGAACGAGCGGCTTGACCACCGAGTGATGGAGCGCCTGCCCACCAACCTGTCCGGTCCCGTCCTCCTGAAGCCGGTCGTGTACGGCGACGATCGCGGCTTTTTCCTGGAGACCTATCGGCGGAGCTCCCTGGCCGAGCTTGGGATCGATCATGAGTTCGTCCAGGACAATCACTCGCGCTCGCGCCGCGGGGTCGTGCGCGGCATGCACTTCCAGCCCGGTATGGCCAAGCTCATCCGCTGCGCTCGGGGAACGATCTACGACGTCGTGGTGGACCTCCGTCGCGGTTCGCCGACGTTCGGTCACTGGGAGGGCTTTGAGCTCGACGACTCCGCCCATCACCAGCTCTATTGCCCGGATGGGTTTGCGCACGGCTTCTGCGTGCTCAGCGAGGTCGCCGACGTCGCCTACATGACCTCGGCCTACTACGACCCGTCCCTCGAGAGCGGGTTCGCGTATGACGACCCGGCCGTGGGGATCGAGTGGCCTGCGAGCATCGAGCTCACCGCATCCGCGCGCGACTCCAGCGCGCCGGCGCTCGCCACGATCGCCGGCTCGCTGCCGTTCGAGTACTCGGTGAGCGGCACGCGGTAGACGGCGGCGCGCGGGTCGCTCGCGGGACGCCGTGGGTTGAGCCGTGGTGTGCCTGTGAATCGACGCGTACTCCGCGCATGAGCCACTAGAGTGGCCCGTCGACAGAGAGGAGTGGTGTGCAAATCACCGTGCTGGGCAAGTCGCCGGCGTGGCAGGACGCGGGCGGGGCATGCAGCGGATACCTCGTCGAGGAGGACGGGTACACGTTGCTGCTCGACTGCGGCAACGGCGTGTTCTCCAAGCTCCGCCACCATCGCGAGTACGTTGACGTGGACGCGGTTCTGATCAGCCACATGCACGCCGACCACTTCCTCGACCTGGTCCCGTATAGCTACGCGCTCTCGTACGCGCCGCGCCAGCAGCCGGTTGCGGTCGGCGGCTGGCCGGGAACCGACTCGCCGGCGCGACCGCAGCTGTACGCACCGATGGGGGCCGCCGAGCGGTTCCGGGCGCTCGTATCCGCGTGGGGCGAGGAGGACCTGATCGAGCGCGCGTTTCAACTGTCGGAGTACGACGGCCCCGACGAGCTCACGCTCGGACCGATCAACGTGCGCTTCTGTGAGGTCCCGCACTACACGCGGACGTTCGCGGTCGAGATCAAGGGAGCGAGCGGCCGGCTGACCTACAGCGCGGACTGCAGCCCGAACGAACAACTCGTGCAGTTCGCCCGCGAAACCGACCTGTTGCTGATCGAGGCGACCCTGCCGCGCCCCGAGCGGACCGGCGTGCGCGGCCATCTCACGCCGGCGGAAGCCGGCGATCACGGCCGGCGCGTGGGCGCTAGACGGCTCGTGATCACTCACTATTCGGATGAGCTCGACGCGGACTGGGCGCGGGCGGAGGCTGACATCGCCTACGGTCGCCGGGTCGAGCTCGCATACGACGGCGCCGTGTACACGCTGCCCGGCGGCGGCTGAGGTCAGCGGGCGGGTTTCGCCCGGGTTTCTCCGGGGTCGCGCCGGGGTCGCGCCGGCAGGTCTACCGCAGCAGCGGCAGGCTTCCGGTGAGTCGAGCGACGGCGCTCCTGCGACCGTACAGGGCGATGCCGAGGTACCGGAGCTGCGCCGCCGGCGTCTGCGCGATGTGGGCGACCCCGATGCCGGTGACCGTCGGCGTCGATGAACTCTTCGCCGACGAGGCCGGGAACGGTCGAGCCGAGCGTCGTCGCGAGCACCCCGGCGGCATTGGCGGCCAGCCCTGGCGAAAGCGATTCATTGACGACGATCACGCACCGCTCAGGCAGGCCGTCCGTGTCAGGGCCGGCCGTTGCCGCCCACCCGGGATCTCTCATGCCGCCTCGGTGAGCGGTTCGGCCGCGCCCGGTGGCTCGTCACGCGCCGCGGCCGTGTCGCCCGACCGCAGTGCACTGAAGGCCAGGCCGGCGACCAACGACAGCGCGATCCCCAGCGGGTCGGCGCCGGCATGGCCGCTCGGGGCGAGCAGCAGCACGCACCCGACCACCGCGCATGCCGTCGATAGCGTCCACGCCGCGGGCAGCCGCTCGCCCGCCAGTTCGCGTGCGAACACTCCGCAGAACGCCGGCGCGCTTCCGAGCGCGACGAGCGTGCCCAGCGCCACGCCGGTGCGCGCCACCGCCGCGAAGAACGCCGCCTGGTAGATCGCGGTGGCGAGGCTGGCCCCGAGGAACCAGGGCCGCCGGCCCGGGGCCATCAGCTCCCTCAACGCGATGCGACCTCTGACGGCGATGACCAGCCAAGCGCCAGTCCGCCGGACAGCAGCCGCGCTGCACCAATCGCCGGCGGCGCGGCGTGCAGGTGCGCGAGCGCCTGCGCGGTGCCCGTCGTGCCCCACAGGACAGACGCGCACAACAACGGTGTGATCTTCCAGCCATTCATCGCGTAAGTTGACGCTTAGTCCACCACATACGTTTCAGATGGGACAGAAGTCCGTATACTCTTCGATTGATGGAGGCAAACACCAAACTTGATGCGATCGACTGGGCGCTTGTTCGCGAGCTGCAGAACGATGCACGGAAGACGAACCGGGATCTCGCCGCGGCGGTGGACGTATCGCCCTCGACTTCGCTCGAGCGCGTGCGCGCACTGCGCGCCACCGAGGTCATTCGCGGCTATCACGCCGACATCGACCTCGACGCGCTCGGTCGCCACGTCCAGGCCCTCACCGCGGTCACGATCCGGCCACCGACGCGGGAGAACATCGAGTCGTTCCGCAACTGGGTGGGCGGGCTGCCCGAGATCGTGGGCGTGTTCGTCGTGTCCGGCGGCCACGACTTCCTGTTGCACGTGGCGGTTCCGGACACGGGCGCGCTGTACGCGTTCGTGATCGACCGGCTGACCGAACGCGCCGACGTCGCCGACGTCAACACGTCGGTCGTCTACGAGCACATCCGCCGGCCGGTGCTCGAACCGCTCGAAGAGTTGCCGTGATGTCGCGCCCTTGCTGTCGCCGCCCGGCGTGTTTATAGTCCGCCGACATAGCCGAACCGCCGCGACACAAGCCGCGGTGGATGGGGAGTCCGAGTCGTTGGGGCGAATCAGCCGGTGCTCCGGCTGTAGCGGTCGTAACTTTCGATCGCGAGCCCGTCAGCTAACCCCATAGGCGCGACCGCGAGGGAGAGACATATGACGCCGCATCGGCATGACTGTGCCGTGGCGCCAGGGGACTGGCCTGCCTGCGATCTGAGGACGCTGTTCAGCCGTTGCGCGGCCGGGGATGCCCGCGCGCGGGAAACCATCATCGTGCAGTACCTGCCGCTGGCGCGCCGACTTGCACGGATCTACGAGGGGCGCGGCGAGCCGATTGAGGACGTTCGCCAGGCAGCCAGCGTCGGGCTGATCAAGGCAGTGGATGGATTCTCGCCCGACCGAGGCGATGCGTTCGCGGCGTACGCGCGTCCGATGATCCTCGGGGCGATCCGGCGCCACTTCCGCGACACAACCTGGCCGTTGCACGTACCGCGTCCGATGAAAGACCGCGCCGGCCGCGTCCTCCGCGCCGACAAGGCACTCGAGCCGACCGCGGGTTCGCCGGCCGAGCCGGACGCGACCGCGGCGCACCTCGGTATCGCCCCTGAGGAGGTGGCCGAGGCGCGACGTGCGCTGGAGACGTATTTCCCCCGATCGCTCGACGCGCCCCATGCGTCCCGGGATGGCCGTGAGCTCGCCCTTCGCGACGTCATCGGCGGCCAGGAGCCGGGGTACGAGCGGGTCGAAGTGTCCGCCGGAGTTCGGCGCGCGCTTCGCGGACTCGGGCCGCGAGATCAGAAGGTGCTGCTGCTGCGGCTGGCCTGCGAACTAACGCAGGACGAGATCGCCGGGCGCGTCGGGGTGTCTCAGATGCACGTCTCTCGCATCCTCCGCGGCGCGGGCCCGGCGTTGACCGCCTCCTGCGGGCTGGCCCTCAGCTCGTGACCAGATCGCGGTTTCGTGCTGAGAAGGTTCGGGCGGTCATCGTGTCACGCCGGGCGTGCTCGCCCGCGCCGGCCCATTAACCTCCTACTCGATGTCCGAGCGTGACCTGTTCGCGAACTTCGAGCGGATGCGGCGCGAGATGGATCAGCTGTTCGGCGACGTGTTCGAGCGCGCCGGCATGGCGCGTCGGCAGGTCGGCTTCCTGCCGGCGGTCGACGTCGCCTACACGCTGGATCCGCCCCGGGCGATCGTGACCGCGGAGCTGGCCGGGATCGACCCGAGCGAGATCGGCCTCGAGATCGAGGGGCGCAAGCTGATCCTCACCGGGATCAGGCGGTCGGCCGGCGCCGACACCGACGTCTACCAGCAGGTCGAGATCGAGCGCGGCCAGTTCCAACGCGTGATCGAGCTGGGCGCCGACGTGCGGGCGCACGAGGCCAAGGCCGTGTACGAGGACGGCATGCTCCGGGTTGAGCTGCCGCTGGCGCGCGGCGTCGTGGGGGCTCCGGTGGTGCCGTTGACCGAGCGGGACTCCGGCACGTGATCGAGATCCGCACCTCATGATCGAGGTCCGCACCTCATGATCGAGATCGGCACCGCGGAACGCCCGGCCCGGGATGTGGCAGTGGGCGCCGGCCGCGAGCTCCCTCAGGAGGTAGGCGTGCTCCCGCTACGGGACACGGTCACGTTCCCGGACATGCTCATCCCGCTCAACGTCGGCCAGCCGCGCAGCGTCGAGCTGATCAACGAGGTGCTGCGGGGCGATCGCTCGATCGCGATGATCGCGAGCCGCAACACCGATGCCGAGACGCCATCCCCCGAGGATCTGTACGACGTCGGCGTGCTCGGCATGGTGGCGCGGATGATCCGCGTCCCCGACGGCACGCTGCGCGTTCTGATCCAGGGCGGGCCACGCATCCGGATCGTGCGCTGGGTGCGGACCGAGCCGCACCTGGTCGCCGAGATCGCCGAGGCGCCGGACGTGGTGGAGCACACCACCGAGCTGACCGCGCTGATGCGCAACGTGCAGCACACGTTCACGGACATCATCGAGCAGGTTCCGTACCTGCCGGAGGAGCTCCAGGTCATGGTCGCCAACGTCGACGACCCCAGCGTGCTCGCGCACCTGATCGCCGGCGCGCTGCGGATCCCGACCGAGGAGAAGCAGGCGCTGCTCGAGGAGGCCGACGTCGCGAAGCGCCTCAGAAAGCTCTCGGAGATTCTGGCGCGCGAGCTCGAGGTGGTGGCGATCGGCTCGAAGATCCAGTCGCAGGTCCAGTCCGAGCTCGACAAGGGCCAGCGCGAGTATTTCCTGCGCCAGCAGCTCAAGGCGATCCAGGAGGAGCTCGGTGAGGCCGACGAGGTCCAGGCCGAGGTCAACGAACTGCGCGCACAACTCGAAGCGCTCGACCTTCCCGAGGTCGTCCGCAAGCAGGTCGATCGCGAGCTCGCGCGGCTGGAGCGGCTGCAGCCGGCGATGGCCGAATACGGCGTCGTCCGCGCGTATCTCGAATGGATCGCGGCGCTGCCGTGGGACAAGGAGACCGAGGACAACCTCGACCTCAAGCACGCCCGCGAGGTGCTCGACGAGGACCACTACGACATCGAGCAGGTCAAGGACCGGATCCTCGAGTTCCTTGCCGTGAGGCAATTGAGGGGTGGGCGGGAATCCCAATCCCCGGGGTCGGTCCTGTGCTTCTTCGGCCCTCCCGGCGTCGGCAAGACGTCGCTGGGGCGGTCGATGGCGCGGGCCCTCGGGCGCAACTTCGAGCGGATCAGCGTCGGCGGTCTCCGCGACGAGGCCGAGATCCGGGGCCACCGCCGGACGTACATCGGGGCGTTGCCCGGCGTGATCATCCGCGCGCTGCGCGACGCCGGCGTCCGCAACCCGCTGCTGATGATCGACGAGATCGACAAGATGGGCTCGGACTTCCGCGGCGACCCGTCGAGCGCGATGCTCGAGGTGCTCGATCCCGAGCAGAACAACGCGTTCCGCGACTACTACCTCGACCTTCCGTTCGACCTGTCGGACGTGATGTTCGTGTGCACCGCGAACACGCTCGACACGATCCCGGGGCCGCTGCGTGACCGCATGGAGGTGATCCAGCTCGCCGGCTACACCGAGGCCGAAAAGCTCCAGATCGCCAGGCGCTACCTGGTCCCGCGCCAGATCGAGCGCAACGGCCTCAGCGCGAGCCGGATCGCGTTCACGGACCCGGCCCTGAAAGTGATCATCGCCGACTACACCCGGGAGGCCGGCGTCCGCCAACTCGAGCGCGAGATCGGCACGATCTGCCGCAAGGTGGCCAGGCAGGTCGCGGAGGGGAACGCGAAGCGCAAGGTCACGATCACCGAGCCCCGCGTTCGCGAGCAGCTCGGGAAACGGAGGTTCTTCTCAGAGACCCGCAGACGGACGTCAAAACCGGGCGTCGCCACCGGGCTCGCGTGGACGCCGGTGGGCGGCGAGGTGCTGTTCATCGAGGCGACCTCTTTCCCCGGTGGCGGCCGTCTAACGATCACCGGCCAGCTCGGCGAGGTGATGCAGGAGTCGGCGCAGGCGGCCCTCTCGTACATACGCAGCAATGCCGGCGAGATCGCCCCGGGGCTACCCGATGACTGGTTCGCGACGCACGACATCCACATCCACGTCCCGGCCGGCGCGACGCCCAAGGACGGCCCGAGCGCCGGGGTCGCGATGGTCACGGCACTGGCCTCCCTGCTCACCGGGCGCCCCGTCCGCGCCGACGTGGCGATGACCGGCGAGATCACGCTCACGGGCCAGGTGCTGCCGATCGGCGGTCTGAAGGAAAAGGCCCTGGCCGCTCAGCGAAACGGCATCAAGTGCGTGATCGCGCCCAGGCTGAACGAGCAGGACGTCGATGAGATCCCCGAGCACCTGCGGAAGGACCTCGAGTTCCACTTCGTCTCGACGGTCGAGGAAGTGCTCGAGACGGCGCTTCAGCGGCGGGCCGCCCGCAGGCGCCCAAAGGCGCTCCGCGCCGCCTGAACGGGGCCTTCGGCGCGCTGGTGGCTCGAGGCTGCCGGGTTGCGGACAGAAACGACCGGCGGGGGGCCCGATTCGCGTATCCTGACCATTCACGACCCACGCACGAGGGAGAGCAATGCCATCACGAAGTAAGAAGACCATTGCGGCGCCATTCAGTGCCGTGGATATCGACACGATCAAGAAGGCGACGCCCTACATCCAGCGTCTGATCCAGGATGCCCAGCTGCGGCAGAACGTCCGTACCGCCTTCGACTCGAGCAGGAGCGCTTACGCCCGCCTCTCCAACGGCAAGCCGGCGACCAAGGTTCTGATCGAGGACAAGAAGCTCCAGCGCGACGTTCAGCACGCGGTCGAGGCGCTCCGCGATGCGACCACCGCCTTGACCGAGGCCCCGAAGAAGCAGGCGAAGAAGAGCCGCGGCTTCGGTCGCAAGGTGATGATCGTCGCGCTCGGGTTCGGGCTGGCGCTCGCCGGCAGCGAGAAGCTCCGCACGAAGGTGCTGGATGCGATCTTCGGCAAGGAAGAGGAGTTCCAGTACACGCCGCCGCCCAGCACGCCGTCGACGCCGCCGAGCTCTCCGGTCGGAGCCGCATAGTCAGACGTGAGTCGATATCGACCACCTGGATCGGGGGCGCCATCGGCGCCTCCGGCGCGTTAAGGGGGCACCGGATCAGGGGAGCGCGGCCGGAGCGGGGCACCGGATGAGAGGAGCACGGCCGGGGCGCCACCTCGCCCCACTAGAATCGCCCCTCTTGGAGGCGGCAACCCAACCACGCGACTCGACTCCGCGCGAGCTGTCGAGCGACAAGGCGGCGCGGATCGTCGAGGCGATGCGCGCGAGCGTCGCCGCGCGGGGCATCGCGGGCTCGACGTTCGACCACGTCGCGAACGAGGCCGGCGTCTCGCGCGGGCTCCTGCACTACTACTTCGGCACCAAGGAGACGCTGCTGATCGAGGTCGTGCGGCGCGAGTCCGACGTACGGATCGAGCGCCTGGAGGATGCGATCGGCGGCGCGACCGACGCCGAGAG
>Ga0116217_10001375_pt1 | contig 23640 bp, 23 predicted proteins | sample Sb_taG_6_FD_89697 | JGI IMG/M metagenome (GOLD analysis project Ga0116217, IMG submission 89697) | Peat soil microbial communities from Weissenstadt, Germany - Sb_50d_4_PS metaG | ecosystem: Environmental > Terrestrial > Soil > Wetlands > Peat | place: Germany: Weissenstadt | collected 2010-09-21 | reverse complement strand
TCCTCCAAGCCGCCCGGAACGTAGGGTGTCTGCAGCATGAAGCCATCGCAGGCTTCGGCGCGGAACCATTCTTCCAGCCTGTCCGCGATTTCGGCGCCGGTGCCGAAGAATTCCCGCAGCGGCCCAATGCCATATTGCTTGCCGGCCTGCGAAAGCGTCAGTCCGCGCTTTTGCGTCAACTCGGCGACCTCCTTGTAATGCCCCTGCACACCCGGCACGTCCAGCGTCGGCAAGACGTGATCCTGCGGGAATTCAGAAAGGTCGATGTCGAGATGATACGATAGAGTCGAGAGGCCCGCCTGCGGATCGGCAAGATCGTCGATGAGTTTGCGCTTGTCTTCCGCCATTGCCTTGGTTTCGGCAACGATCGGCACCATGCCAGGCAGGATTTTCATCTGGTCCGGATCGCGCCCGGCCTTGGCGGCTCGCGCCTTCATATCGCGATAAAACTCCTTGGCTGAGTCGACGGATGCATGGGTGACGAAAATGATTTCCGCCCAGCGCGCGGCGAAGTCCCGGCCTCGATCGGATGCTCCGGCCTGGATAAAAACTGGTCTGCCTTGCGGCGAGCGGCTGACATTGAGCGGCCCGCGCACGTCGAACCATTTGCCGTGATGATTGATCGGCCGCACCAATGCCGGATTGGCGAACTGCGGCCTTTCTGCATCTAGAACGAGTGCGCCGTCGTGCCAGCTATCCCAAAGCTTGCATGCAACGTCGAGAAATTCGTCGGCCCGGTCGTACCGATCGTCGCGCGAGAGTTGATCTTGCAACCCGAAATTAGCCGCCTCGGCCTGTTGGAAAGAGGTGACGATATTCCAGGCGGCACGGCCGCCGCTTAAGTGATCGAGGGTTGCCATCGCCCGAGCAACGGCGAACGGGTGGAAATAGGAGGTCGATATGGTGCTCGCCAGACCGAGATATTTGGTCGATGCCGCCATGGTGGCGAGAACGACCAGTGGATCCAGGCGCAACGATCCGAGCGCGCCATAAAGCAACTGGCTGTCGAGCTTGCCCTCATGGCGGTTCGGGATTGCCAGAATGTCGGCGAAAAAAATGAGATCAAAGCGTCCCTCTTCGAGGATACGTCCGATATTGCGGTAATATTCCAGCGACAACAGGTTCCGGTCGGCGGTCGGATAGCGCCAGCCCCCGTGATGGCCTGACACCGGTCCTGCCACCACAAAGGCCGCAAGGTTCATTTTTCGTTGTTTCATTTGCGGGCGCCGGTTTGCGATTGATCAGTCCACCCGCTCGGTCGCGAGGTGGACGGCAGAATATTTCGTTTGCAAATGCGTTCGGTTGTGCGGTTTTCTTCTCCGCGGCGGCGCCTTTCTGATACAATACGGTTCACGCTCTGATCAACGAAAATGCAGATGGCCGGGCGCGTATCATGCGTTGACTCCCTTGTCTATAATTTCTAAGGCGTGATCGCTTTCGTAAGCGCGCAGCAATCGACAAACGGTAATTCACCATGCTTTCTCGCCGAACGGCCATCACCACACTGCTCGGGGCGGCAACCGCAGGATGGGAGAACATTCGCGCGAGCGCCGCCGATCCTATCCGTGTCGGCACGATCCTTTCAGTGAGCGGGCCCGCGGCCTTTCTCGGCCAGGACATGAAAGATGGCGCTCAATTGGCGGTCGACGAGATCAACGACGCTGGCGGCATCGGCGGTCGAAAGATCGATTGGATTTTCTACGACGCGCAAAGCCAGACGCAGCAGGCGATCGCCGAGGCGCGGCGCCTTCTGAGCAACGACGGCGTCGATATAATCGTGGGCGGCGGCAACATGAGCGGGATCGCGCTGGCGATCGCGCCTATGGCGGAAGCTGCGAAGGTTCCGTTCGTCTCGACCGAAGGCGCCAGCGCCATCGTCAATCCGGTCGCCGATCATCGCTGGACGTTTAAAAGCACGGTTGATGATTATCTGGTGCTACAGCGCGCTGCAGACTACTTCGACAAGAAGGGTCTGCGGAAGATCGCTTTGCTCGCCGACACCAGCGGCTTCGGTCAGGGCGCCGCCGAACAGCTGAAGATTGTTGCCAAGGAACGCAATCTGGATGCGATCTATGAGTCTTTCGCGCCGAGCGACACGGATCTCGTTCCGCAGCTTGGCCGCGTCCGCGATGCCGGCGCGAAGGCCATTCTCTGCTGGACCGTCACGCCGGCCGGAGTGGTGTTTCTCAAACAGGCGCAACAGCTCGGCCTCGACGAGAAACTGGCTCTCGTTCACAGTTACGGCTTCGTAACCGGAAAGTACATGGAACTGGCAGGCAGCGCCGCCGCGAAACTGCTGTTATTAAGCCAGAAATTCGTGGTCGGGGACCAATTGCCCGACTCCGATCCGGTCAAAGCGAAGATTGCGGTCTTGACGGACAGCTTCCGGCGCCGCTTCAACCGCGTCCCCAATCAGTTTGTGGCGCAGACCTATGATGCCGTGTACCTTGCAAAGATGGCCCTCTCGAACGGCGGTTCCGACCGCGAAAAGGTGCGTGAGACCCTGGAGAACATCCGCGACTATAAGTGCGCCAGCGGAATCTTTTCGTTCTCGCCTGAACATCATTCCGGTCTCGCCAAAAGCAACGTCGTGCTCGTCAACTGGGCCAATGGCCGGTTCAATCTCGTGGACTACGCGTAAAATGCGAAGCGGCCGATAGCTGCGCGCACCTGGACGGCTCCTACCAAGGAAGCTCTAGCTGCCAAAAATGCGATGAGCGCAGGAAGTACAAGCGCGACGGCGCTCCAGTTGCTGTTTGCGGGCGTCGGCAACGGCGCCATCTACGCGCTCATTGCTCTTGGCTTCAACGTCATCTTCAAGAGCACGGGTGCGCTCAACTTCGCGCAAGGCGAATGGGTGATGCTTGGTGGCATGATCGCCGCCGCCGCCGTCGCGGCCCACGCCGATGTTTGGCTCGGCTGCCTCGTCGCTGTTGTGATTGTTGCAGCCGTTGGCTTCTTATCGGAACGGCTGATCGTCGCTCCGCTGAAGCGGCCCACCCCGATGCTGATAACGCTGCTCAGCATCGGATTAGCGATTTCCACCAAGAGTGTGGTCATGCTGGCCTTGGGCAAGGACCCGGCCGGTTATCCAGGCTTCTCCGGCGACGCCGTCCTGAGCATTTTCGGCGCCAGAGTTCCCGCTCAAACGCTGTGGATCATCGGGATCACGCTCGCCTTCATAGTGATGGCGCACGCCTTCTTCGAACGGACAATACTCGGAAAATCGCTGCGTGCCGTAGCCGCAGATCGCGAAGCGGCCTCGCTGGTCGGTATCAATGTCCGGCATAGCGTGATGTGGTCGTTTGTTATCGGGGCGCTGGCCGGCGGGATCGCCGGGACAATCATTACGCCACTGACATTCACCTCGTACGATCAAGGCGGCCTGATAGGATTCAAAGGCTTCAGCGCGGCGATGCTTGGCGGCATCGGCAACCTTTATGGTGCGCTGGTTGGCGGGATTGTGCTTGGCTTGCTCGAAACAATGGCCGCCGGATATATCTCATCTCATTTCAAGGATGCCGTGGCCTTTATCGTGTTGCTGACTATTTTGTTCGCGCTGCCGTCGGGATTGCTGGGGCGATCGGAAGCGGAAAGGGTGTGAGAGTCGCGGATGGCGGAGCCGAGCGACGCAGTTGATCCCGTTTCGGGACCGATCACACCGGCTGCAAATGACGAACGACCTGGTGCCCGGATCGGCGCGCGGCCAGCGTTATTTCTTTTCTGGTTGGCGCTCTTGGCGATCCCGCTGTTCGGCTCCAACGATTATGTCATATCGCTTGGCGTGAGCTTTCTGATTAATCTCATTCTCATCGCCAGCCTCAATGTGCTGATCGGTTATTGCGGACAGATCTCGCTCGGTCACGCCGGCTTCTACGGGCTCGGCGCTTATTCCGCCGGTATTCTCTCTGCCAAGCTGGGCGTGAATCCTTGGGCAGGGCTTCCGGCAGCGTGCGTCGTCAGTGCGTTTGCCGCCCTCGTGATCGGAATTCCCGCTCTGCGGCTGAAAGGCCACTATCTCGCCATGGCGACGCTGGGCTTCAATGCCATTCTCTCCGTGCTATTCGATCAATTGGTGCCGTGGACCGGCGGGCCGAACGGACTATTGGGGGTAAGACCTCTGACGCTCGGAAATTTTGCGCTCAACAGCCAGGCGCGGGTTTTCCCTCTGATCTGGCTTTGCGCCGGCCTCGTCATGCTCGCGCTGCTCAACCTCATCCAATCCCGGATCGGTCGAGCGATACGCGCCATCGCAACAAGCGAGATCGCAGCCGCATCGCTCGGCATCGACGCGTTCCGATATAAGCTCATTGTTTTCGTGCTGACGGCGGGAATGGCCGGCCTGGCCGGCAGTCTCTACGTCGAGAGCAATCTGTACGCGTCTCCGGAAAGCTTCGGCTTTTCGCTCTCGATATTGCTGGTGGCCATGGTCGCGCTTGGCGGTTGGGGGCGATACGCCGGCGCCATACCGGGCGCGCTGATCTATACCGCCGCGCCTGAAATCCTGCGCACCTTTCAGGACGCGCAATTGTTGATCTTCGGGGCCGGGATGATTGCGGTGCTGTTGTTTTTCCCGACAGGGTTGGCGGGCGCAGCAGACGCTGCGGCTCGCATCTGGCAAAGGTCCCGGCGATGAGCGAAACGGCGGCGACGCTCCTCGAAGTACGGGGTCTCGCCTGCCGCTTTGGCGGATTGGAGGCCATCGCCGATCTCGACTTTACGGTTCGCGAAGGTGAGATCAAGGCGATCATCGGACCAAACGGCGCCGGCAAGACGACGCTCTTCAACATCGTCAGTGGTGTGATTAGCCCGTCTGCCGGACGCATCGTGTTGTCGGGCGACGCTATCGACCGTCTGCCGGCCTTCCAGCGGGCGCGGCTGGGCATCAGCCGCACCTTTCAGAACCTTCAGATTTTCAAGGAAATGACGGTTCTGGAAAACGTCATGGTCGGCTGCCACACGCGCTCGCATTGCGGCACCCTGCAGGCCGTGCGGCGCACATCGCGATCGCTTGCGGAAGAGCGCGACATTCGCAACAGCTCGATCGAGCTTCTTGCGCGGCTTGGTCTATTTGATCGCGCCAATGAACCGGCCTCAAGCTTGAGCTTCGGTGAAAGCAAATTGCTTGAGATAGCGAGGGCGCTTGCGGCCGCTCCGCGCCTTCTCCTGCTCGACGAGCCTGCCGCCGGCGTGTCGCACGCGGCCGCCTTGCGCGTCGGCGATCTCATCCGCGAATTGAACGAGGACGGCCTCACCGTTCTGCTGGTCGAGCACAATATGGGCCTTGTCATGAATGTTTCCGACAGCATCATTGTGCTCGATCACGGCCGCAGGATCGCCGAAGGCCCGCCGGCGGCCATCCGCAGTGATCCCGCCGTGCTTGCCGCCTACCTTGGCGAGGACGAGGATGCTTGAGGTCCGCAACCTCCATGCGGCCTATGACGGCAAGGAAGCTCTTCACGGGCTGAGCCTCCACCTTGCCCAAGGAAGCTGCGTCTGCCTGATCGGCGCCAACGGCGCCGGCAAGACCACGACGATGCGCTGCCTGAGCGGCCTGCTGCGGCCCACGCATGGTACGATCGTCTTCGACGGCCGTGAAATCACGGCAATGCCGATCGCCGACCGCGTCGCCGCCGGCATAGCCCTCGTCCCTGAGGGGCGCCGCGTATTCGCCCCGATGACGGTGCGGGAAAATCTCGAAATGGGCGCATATCGGCAACTGTGGCCGCGGCGGCGGCGCACTGTCGCGGCAGATTTCGATTTCGTATTCGATTTGTTTCCGCGGCTGCATGAACGCTCGTCGCAACTGGCCGGCGCCTTGTCCGGTGGCGAGCAGCAAATGCTCGCCATCGCTCGCGCCCTGATGTCGCGCCCGAAACTTCTGTTGCTGGATGAGCCGTCCATGGGACTGGCGCCGCTGGTCGTCAAAGACATCTTTGCGACGCTGCGCCGATTGAATAAAAAAGGCGTCTCCATCCTCGTGGCCGAACAAAATACGAGGATCGCGTTGCGAACGGCGAGCTATGGCTACGTCGTTTCGGGCGGGCTCATCGTCAAGGCTGCCGCCGCCACTGACCTCGCCAACGACTCGTCCGTCCAGAATGCATATCTGGGCGTGTAACGTCGGGGCGCGCCGCGCACGCGAGCGGTTGCGCAACGAACAATTGACACCCCTAGGCGGAGCGTTAAGATTGCGCATTCAAGCCAGCGGACGTCCCCCGCACAAAGCGTGACAGTACCAAAGGCCATCGGATTCTCCCCAGGCCATCAGCTACTTCGGCTCGCGTCAGCGGTCAGCCGTGTCCGCTTGATGGACGATCAGAACACTGACCTTCGGGCCGTCCTGCGATGACGCAAGCGGGAGCGCAAATAGCACGCCGTGCCGCTGGTTGGAGCCAGTTGCCGACACCGTTCTGTACCGCATGCTGGCGAGGTCTACTCAAGAACCTTGGCGTTTTGCCCGCGCGCTCGTGCGTTTTGAGCAATAGCTCTTAACCGATCGCGGTTCTTTTCAGCGTACTCTTCCACTTCTTCCAACGTTACCGGAGGCGTCTTGTTTAGGGCGTGGGCCACATGTTGCGGCGTCAATGTCAGGACGAAAGGCGATTGGTCATTTTCGGTTGAGCCATACCAAATACGGAAAATTCCGTTGTGCTGGCCTTTGGCAGCGATAAGCCTGAATGGTTGCGACATGTCTGCGTAACCTCCGCTCCGCGCGGTTGAGGCCTCGGCAGAATAGTTTAGTTGGCGCGTTAGTAAATTTTAGGCGTAGGAGAGTTGGGAATCAATCTCCGCGAGTTCTCTGGTATTTTTCTGTGCCAGCAGAAAGTGCCTTCAGCCGCCGCCTAATCACTGAGTAGATCGAATAAACATCTGTAAACATTGGATAATTACGTCATGGCGGAGAACGGTCGCCGGTGCCATGGTATGGTGCGGCCTCTTTTGTTGGCTGCGATGATCGGCGCTTGACGCCAGCGCAGATTTTGGGTCTATTTGTTTAGTAATAAGCAGAAACGAACATCGCGCTCGGAGGCACCCAAAGGACAGGCACAGCGGCCGCGGTCGCTTAAGCCCGACACCTTCCCTGAACAACTGCCTTAGGCCCGTCTGGGCTTCGATGAACTGCATCGTCTCCGGCCGAGGGCGCTCCGGAAATGAAAAGGAAACGCGTTCAAGAGAGGGAAAACACATGCGAAAATCTACGACTGGAATATGGTCGAAGTGGGCGGGCGGTGCGCTCGCTCTTTTCTCCGGCATTGCCCTGGCCGCCAGTATCACTGGACCGGCCGCGGCTCAGAGCAAGCAACTCACTCTGTGCTGGGCGGCGTGGGATCCGGCCAATGCCCTTGTCGAACTCGGCAAGGATTTTACCCAAGAAACCGGCATCGAAATGAAATACGAGTTCGTCCCGTGGACGAGCTATGCCGACCGCTTTCTCAATGAGCTAAATTCGCACGGCAAACTCTGCGATCTGATCATCGGCGACAGCCAATGGATCGGCGGCGCGGCGGAAAATCATTGGTACGTCAAGCTCAATGACTTCTTCGCCAAAGAACACATCACGATGGACGACTTTGTGCCGGCGACCGTGCTCGGCTATTCGGAATGGCCAAAGAACACGCCGAACTATTGGGCGCTGCCGGCGATGGCCGATGCCGTCGGCTGGACTTATCGCAAGGACTGGTTCTCGCGGCCGGAAATCCAGGCGGAATTCAAAAAGAAGTACGGCCGCGATCTTGCGCCGCCGAAGACCTACGATGAGCTGAAACAGATCGCCGAGTTCTTCCAGGGCCGCGAGATCGACGGCAAGAAGGTGTACGGCGCCTACATCTTCACCGAGCGCGGCTCGGAAGGCATCACCATGGGCGTCACCAACGTGCTCTACAATTTCGGCTTCGAGTACGACAACCCGAAGAAGCCGTATCAGATGCAGGGCTTCGTCAATTCGCCCGATGCCGTCAAGGGCCTCGAATTCTACAAGGAGCTGTACAAATGCTGCACGGCCCCGGGCCTGACCAACGCCTACATGCAGGAAGGCCTGGACGCCTTCAAGTCGGGCCAGGTAGCGATGCAGATGAATTGGTTCGCCTTCTTCCCGGGTCTGTACAAGGATCCGAATGTCGGCGGCGACAAGATCGGCTTCTTCGTCAATCCCGCCGGTCCGAAAGGCCACTTCACCCAGCTCGGCGGCCAGGGCATCTCGGTCGTGGCCACTTCCGACCATCAAGACGATGCGCTCCGCTACATCAAGTGGTTCGCGCAGCCCGCCGTGCAGCAGAAATGGTGGGAGATCGGCGGTTACTCGGCCCTTAAGGCCGTCGTCGACGCGCCCGGCTTCAAGAAGAGCGCGCCATTCGCTCCCCAATTTCTCGAATCGATGGCGATCGTGAAGGACTTCTGGGCTGAGCCGTCCTACGCGCAGCTCCTTCTCGATATGCAGAAGCGGGTGCATGACTACGTCGTCGCCGACAAGGGCACGGCGCAGCAGGCCCTCGATCTCCTGGTCAAGGATTGGACAAAAGTCTTCAAGGAACAAGGCAAAACGGTTGCGTCTCAATAGCGCCGCGGTGTCGCCTCCATGCACGAAAGGTCTCCCCGGTTGCTATCCTCCGGGGAGACTTGTCCAGATCCGCTTTACGCCACGTCCGCAGAACGCATGACCGCGATTATTCATCCCGATGCAGGCACCGATCGCGTCGGTGAGCAAGCCCGCTACAATCCCGCAAGGCGTGTACGCGGCCTGTCCGACCGCAGCATCGCCTGGCTGTTCGTCGCGCCCACAATCGCGCTTTTGCTGGCGATCAACATCTTTCCGTTGATCTGGATGATCCGGCTGTCCTTCACCAGCCTCAACTTGAGCATGTCATATCTGCCGATGCGCTTTGTCGGCTGGGACAACTACAGTGATATTCTCACGGACGAGGATGTTTGGGCCCGTTTGCAGACCACGGCGAGCTTTGTCATCTGTTCGGTGGCGCTGCAGGTCGTCATTGGTTTCGGATTGGCGCTCCTGATCAACCGGCAGTTCCGTACCCACAGCTTCTGGACGACCATCATCCTGCTGCCAATGATGCTGTCGCCGGCCGTGGTCGGCAATTTCTGGACGTTGTTGTTCCAGCCGCAGATCGGACCCTTCAATTATGTCGTCGGCTTGCTCACCGGCATTCCGCCGAGCTCATTCAGCATGACGGGCGAAGTCGCGCTGGCACCCTGGACGATCGTGCTGGTCGATACCTGGATGTGGTCGCCCTATGTCATGCTGATCTGCCTGGCCGGACTGCGCTCGATTCCCGATTACATCTATGAAGCCGCCGAGGTCGATCGCGCGTCGTCTTTGCGGCAGTTCTGGTCGATCACCCTGCCGATGGTCATGCCATTTCTGATGCTTGCGGTGCTCTTTCGCGCCATCGAAAACTTTAAGATGTTCGATATGGTCAATCTATTGACCTCGGGCGGACCCGGCTCAACGACCGAGCTTGTTTCCATCACCTTGAAACGCGCCGCCTTCGAGAAATGGCGCACCGGCTATTCCTCGGCGCTGGCGATCATATTGTTCGTCACCGTTTTCGGCGCGGCCAACATCTACGTCAAAGTGCTCAACCGGGTTAAGCAGCGATGACGGCCGCCGCCAAATCCACCGCTCATTCTGTGGTCGAGGCTTCGCCGCGCGGCAAGGCCTTCGCCGGTGCGATCGTGACCCTCTACGCCGTGATCGCGATTTTGCCGCTGTTGTGGATCGCAGCGACGGCGTTCAAATCGCAAAGCGACGCGATCGCCTATCCGCCGAAGGTGATTTTCCAGCCGACGCTCGAAGGTTACGTCAATCTGTTCACCGTGCGCACGCGGCAGACGCGGGAATTCATCGGCAATCTGCCGCCGGCGACCACCTGGTACGACCGGCTTGTCCGTCAGCACGACATGGTGATTGCCGGGCCGTCGAAAGTCGTGCCGCGCTTCATCAATTCGCTGGTGATCGGCTTCGGTTCGACGTTCCTCGCGGTCTTGCTCGGCACGCTCGCCGCCTACGCCTTTTCGCGCTTTCGGATTCCTTTGGCCGACGACCTGTTGTTCTTCATCCTTTCCACCCGGATGATGCCGCCGGTGGCGGTCGCCATTCCGATCTATCTGATGTACCGGCAGCTCAACCTCACCGACACAAAGATCGGGATGATCCTGCTCTACACGGCGGTAAATGTGTCGCTCGCCGTCTGGCTGCTGAAGGGATTCATCGACGAGATCCCGCGCGAGTACGAAGAAGCCGCCTTGGTCGACGGCTACACGCGCGTGCAGGCGCTGCGCAAGGTCGTGCTGCCGCAAGCGGTGACGGGAATCGCCGCCACGGCCATCTTCTGCCTTATCTTCTCCTGGAACGAGTATGCTTTCGCCGTTCTCTTGACCAGCGGCGACGCGCAGACCATGCCGCCGTTCATCCCGTTTATCATCGGCGAGGGCGGTCAGGATTGGCCGGCGGTCGCCGCCGCAACGACGCTGTTCGTCATTCCGATCGTGCTGTTCACCATTCTGCTGCGCCGGCATCTGTTGCGCGGGATCACGTTCGGAGCGGTGCGCAAATGAGCGGGGCGGCGCTCCCCACCGGCCGGTTTGTGCGTTGGTTCCGCCGCGGGCCGTGGGAAGCCGCGGCAATGACGCTCATTGCCGCCGGCATCGTGATGCTGGTGCAGCCGTGGTCGATCGATCTCTACGGCTATTCGTTCGTGACCATCCTGGCGGGAACGCTCGGATTTGTCGCCGTCAGCCACTTTCCGGAATAGGAGGCGCGCATGGCACAAATCCGGGTGGAAAATCTGCGCAAGGCCTTCGATCAGTTCACGGCGGTCCACGATTCGAATTTCACCATCGAAAACGGCACGTTCTTTGCGTTGTTAGGACCATCAGGCTGCGGCAAGACGACGACGCTTCGTATGATTGCAGGCCTCGAGCTGCCGACCGGCGGCCGCATTTTGCTCGACGGCGAGGATGTCACGTTCCGGCGCGCGGCGGCCCGCGACATTGCTTTCGTATTCCAGCTTTTTGCACTCTATCCGCACATGAACGTCGCGCAGAACATCGGCTTTCCGCTCAAGTGCCAGGGGATGGGCCGGCGCGAGACCAGCGATCGGGTCTTGGAGACCACGCGGCTTCTGCGTATTGAGCATTTGCTGACGAGCAAGACGTCGAGATTGTCCGGCGGCGACCGGCAGCGGGTCGCCTTGGGGCGCGCCATGGTCCGGCGTCCGAAAGCATTCCTGATGGACGAGCCGCTCGGCGCGCTTGACGCCGAGTTCCGGCAGTTGATGTGCGGAGAGCTGCGGGAACTGCATGATCGGATCTCGGCGACAACGATCTATGTCACGCACGATCAGCACGAAGCGATGTCGATGGCGGATTGCATCGCCGTTATGAACGCTGGCCGGATCGAGCAGATCGGAACGCCGCAGGAAATCTACGACCGGCCGGCGAGCATGTTCGTCGCCGACTTTATCGGCTCGCCGCCGATGAATTTTTTGTACTGCGATGCCGACGTCGGCGCGGACAAGCACGTGGTGAAGTTCAAAGGCGTCGGCATTCCCATTCCGGAGATCAGCGAAAAACACCCGGCCGGCGCGCTGGTCCTGGGCGTGCGCCCTGAACACATCCGATTTTCGGATTCAGCGCCGGTGCGGGGGCGCGTCTTTGGCGCCGAATATCTCGGAACAACTCAGATCGTCACCGTCGTGACCGAGCAGGGGACCGTCAAGGCGCGGCTGCCGTCGAGCGCACCGGTACAAGTTGGTGAGACGGTGGGGCTCGCGTTCAGCTTCAATTCCCTGAGCCTGTTCGATGCGCAAACCGGGGCCGCGATTCAAACAGCGAGCCAGCAAACAATGAGCCGGGAGAGAGGTGGCCATGGCTGATGTCTCTCTGCGGCACGTGAGCAAGCGGTTCGGACACGTCAATGCGGTCCGCGACCTGTCGATGGTCATCAATGACGGCGAGTTTGTCGTCCTGCTGGGCCCGAGCGGCGCCGGCAAGACAACGACGCTGCGCTTGATTACCGGCCTTGAGCGCCCGGACGAGGGACTGATCTCCATCGACCACCGCGACGTGACCCGCGATCCGCCGGGAACGAGGGATATAGCCTTCGTCTTTCAGCAATATTCGCTTTATCCGCACCTGACCGTTTACGACAATCTGGCGTTTCCGTTGCGCTCCCCGGCCCGTCGTATCCCCGAACCGGCCATCCGCAAACGCGTCGAACAGACAGCGGAGCTTTTGCACATCACCGGCAAGCTTGCGAACCGGGCAACCAAGCTTTCGGGCGGTGAGATGCAGCGGGTCGCGATCGGGCGTGCGCTGGTTCGCGATCCCGCGATCTATCTCATGGACGAGCCGTTGTCTTCGCTCGATGCCAAATTGCGCGCCGAGCTGCGGCTCGAGCTCAAGCGAATTCAGGTCGAGCTCGGAGCCACGATCCTCTATGTCACCCATGATCAGGTCGAGGCTATGACCATGGCCTCGCGCATCGGCGTCGTCAGGGATGGCGAGTTGCTCCAGCTCGGGACGCCGCGCGAAATCTACGAGAATCCGGCGGATCGCTATGTCGCGAGCAGGCTGGGTACGCCGTCGATCAATTTCCTTCCTGCTGGTCTCATTCCCGACGCCGCGATGCCGCCCGGCACCGAAACAATCGGTATCCGCACCGAACACTTGCAAATCGCCAAGGCGAGCGGCGGCGAAATTGTCGGCCGCGTCCACCGCATCGAACATCTCGGCGATCAAAATCACGTTCACCTCGAGTATCGCGGCCAGATGCTGGTGACGCTTGCCGACCCGCATCAGCCGCTTCAGGCCGGCCAAGAGGTCGAATTGCAGCTCGCCGCGCCGCTCTATTTCGATGCGGCGGGACGGCGCATCGCGGCGACGATTCACTAAGGACCCCCTATGTCGCTTGAACCGGAGACGTTGAAGACACTGGTGCGGGCAGCCGCGGAACAGGTCATCGCCAGCACGGCGGAGCTGACTGCGCTCGACCAGGCTATCGGCGACGGTGACCACGGGGTCAATATGAAGCGGGGCTTTGAAGCGGTGCTGGGCAAACTGGACACGATCGGCGCACTGCCGCCGGACGAGGCGCTGAAAACCATCGGCAAGACTCTGGTGATGACCGTCGGCGGCGCCTCGGGACCGCTCTACGGAAGCTTCTTCATGGCGGCAGGGGATGCGCTTTCGCAAAGCAGGCGGCTGCCCGACGATCTTGCCGAAATTTTCGCGTTCGGCGTTGGCGCGGTGAGCGCGCGCGGCCGCTCGCAGCCCGGCGAAAAAACCATGCTGGATGTTCTGTTTCCGGTGCTTGAGACATTGAGGGCCGCGGTCGGCAATCCTGATTTGATCGAGCGGGTGCGTATGACCGCGACCGAGGCGACCGCACGGACGGCGCCGATGCAAGCGACTAAGGGGCGAGCGTCTTTCCTCGGCCAGCGCAGCATCGGGCACGTCGATCCCGGCGCGCGCTCGAGCTGCGTGCTCCTGCATGCCGTGTGCGACACCTTGGAGGCGCGGCAATGAACGATATGGTCGGCATCGTCATCGTTTCGCATTCGCGAGACATCGCCAAAGGCACGGCTGACATGGTGCGCCAGATGGTAGGCAGTGAGGTCAAGGTGGCCTTCTGCGGGGGCAACTCCGATGGCGGCCTTGGCACCAGTGTTCCTTTGATCATCGAGGCCATCAACCAAGCCTGGTCGCCAAAAGGTGTTGCCATCCTCGTGGACCTCGGAGGCGCCGAAACCAACAGCGAGATGGCGGTTGAGATGCTGCAACCCGAACAGCGCGATTTGGTGGTCGTATGCAACGCGCCGATTGTTGAGGGTGCCGTGATGGCGGCGACGGAGGCCGCCGGTGGCAGTTCGCTCGAGCAAGTCAGAGCCGTGGCTGAAGAACTTTCCGCCGCCTGAAGCGAAGGCGGGGATTAATCGAGGACGCAATGACGTTGGAGACCCACGAGCCGAACGGCCAAGTTATCACCCGCAGTGTGCGGCTCGTACACGAAGCAGGGATGCACGCACGGCCGGCGGTCAAGCTCACCAAGCTCGCCAAAAAATTTCAGGCGCAGATCTCCATTCGAGCGTCCAACGCTGCCGATTGGATCAATGCAAAAAGCGTCGCCAAAGTCATGGCGCTGCGGGCGGCCCGCGACAGCATCCTCGAGATCAAGGCTTCCGGCGAAGATGCCGAAGGTGCCGTGGCAGCATTGGTCGACCTCGTCGCCGCCGATTTTCCGGATACCGGTCCGTGAACAAGCGCGCAAACATTGCAGGTTTGGCATACCGCGGCAGGACCGCGTCGATCGGTTTCGCGCACGGGCCGTTTGTGCTAGTCGAAGGAGCCGCCAACGGCGAGCGCATCGCCGGCGCGCCCAGCGACGAGGAGGATGCGCTTCGCGCTGCGCTCGTTTCGGCGGGTGGGCGGATAGCGGCGCTGGCAATGGCGGCCGGTGGGGACGCCGCGCAGATCCTCGAGTTTCAGGTTGCTTTGCTGGAAGACGAGGACTTGCTTGGCCCGGTCTTTGCGGCGATTGCCGAGGGAAGACCTGCGCATTTGGCCTGGTCTTGCGCGCTCGACGAACAGATCGCGGATTATAAATCGGCCGCCGACGAGTACCTTCAGGCGCGCTCTTCCGATTTGGCGGATTTGCGCGACCGCGTGCTGCGAACGCTGCGTGGCGGCGGAAATGAATCGCTCGGCATTCCCGGCGGTGCGGTGATCTGCGCGGACGATCTACCGCCCTCGCAGTTTCTGGAGATCGACTGGTCGCGAGGCGGCGGGCTTGCACTGTTTCGCGGCAGTCCGACGAGCCACGTCGCGATGTTGGCGCGGGCCCGCGGTATTCCCATGATCGTGCAGCTGGGATCGGTGTCGCAGCGCGCCAAGACGGCGCTGCTCGACGGCGAAAGTGCGACACTCGAACTCGATCCAACCTCGGAGCAGGTCGGTCAGTTCGAACGGCTGCGGGACTCGCATCAAAGGAACCGAGCCTCCGCGCGAGCCATTCTGCGCCGTCCTGCCGCATCCTGGGGCGGTGAAAAGATACGACTCTTGATCAATATCCAACGGGTCGATGATCTCGATCATGCGGATGCGCAATATGCCGACGGCATTGGCCTGATGCGTACCGAATTTCTTCTCGGCGGGGAGGCCGGATTGCCCGACGAAGACACCCAGTACCGGGCATATGACTCGGTTCTGCGTTGGGCCGGGAAACGCCCGGTCACGATCCGCACCTTCGATGCGGGCGGCGACAAGCCGGTCCCGGGATTCACGATTGACGGCGAAGCTAATCCGTTCCTTGGCGTTCGCGGTCTGCGGCTTTGCCTGGCGCGGCCCGACATCTTCGCCGTCCAGCTTCGTGCGCTCGCCCGCGCAGGCGTCCGCGGAAATCTCAAAGTCATGTTCCCCATGGTCACGACGCCGGATGAACTGGAGGCCGGACGCAGACTCTTTGTTGATGCGGTCGCGCAGCTGCAATCCGAGGGGATAGCTGCCACGCTTCCCGATGTCGGGATCATGGTCGAGGTGCCGGCGGCGGCTTTGAGCGTCGAGTGCTTCGACGCGCCGTTCTTTTCGATCGGTTCGAATGACCTCGCTCAGTATGTAACAGCCTGCGATCGCACCAACGGCTCACTTGCCAGCTTGATCGACCCGCTGCATCCGGCGATGCTAAGCCTCATCAAACACGTGACCGACCATGCCAGGCGAGCCGGAAGCGGCGTGAGTTTGTGTGGCGACATGGCGGGCGATCCGCGCTGCATACCCGCTTTGCTGACCTGCGGCTTGCGTGAACTTTCGGTCAATCCGTCGGCGCTTGCCTTGGTCAAGCAGACGATTGATGGATTGAGCCACGGGGGCGCCGGTGTCTGAGGCCGTGCTCGACGATCGTGACGAGGTCGGTGCTGTCGCCGAGTACAAGCGCATATTCAAGGAAGTCTTGGACAGTCGGCCCTCCGGCATGCGCATCAGGCTGGCGCACGCAATGGGCAAAAATCGCAGTTTCGTCAGCCAAATATCGAATCCGGGCTACCCGGTGCCGGTGCCTGTGCAGCATCTCAATACGATTTTCGACGTGTGTCACTTTCCGCCGGCCGCGAAGGGGGCCTTCCTGCGTGCTTACGCCCGCGCTCATCCACGGCGGCTTGGTCAACTGGCAAAAACTCCACGAGATCGATCGATCACGCTGCACCTGCCGGATCTTGGAAGCGCCAGACGGAATGGAAAGGTCGACGCGTTGCTGCAGGAATTTGCCCGCCGGTTGACCGCCATTTTGCAAGACGAAAAATGACCACGATTGATCAGCGCCAAAGGGGAGGGAGCTGTGAAAAAATTCGTCAACTCCGTCGATTCGATGCTGGCGGAGAGCCTTGACGGTTTCGCTGCGGCGCATGCCGACATTGTTGCTCTCGGTCCCGAGCGCAAATTCGTGCGCCGGCGTTCGCTGCGCACAGATAAAGTTGCATTGATCTCCGGCGGCGGTTCTGGTCATGAGCCGCTGCATGCTGGGTTCGTCGGACACGGAATGCTCGACGCCGCCTGCCCGGGACAGATTTTTACCTCGCCCACGCCTGACCAAGTTGTCGAAGCCGCAACAGCGGTCGGCGGCAACGCCGGCGTACTTTTCATCGTCAAGAACTACGCGGGCGATTGCATGAATTTCGAAATGGCTGCGGAATTGTGCGAAGGTGCGACCGCCACAGTGATCACCAATGATGACGTGGCCGTGGAGAAGTCGACCCACAGCGCCGGCCGGCGCGGCGTTGCCGGTACGCTGGTGGTGGAGAAGATCGTCGGCGCGGCGGCCGAGAAAGGCATGGATCTCAAATCCTGTGCGCAGCTCGGCAACGAGGTGAATGCCAGGACTGGTTCAATGGGCGTCGCGCTGACAAGTTGCACCGTTCCTGCGGCCGGATCGCCGACTTTCGCGCTGGCCGCCGACGAAATGGAAATGGGTGTCGGCATCCATGGCGAGCCGGGCCGGCAAAAGGTGAAGCTCGCCAGCGCCGACGCCGTCGCCGACCAGATGGTCAGTGCGATCTTGAATGATCGCGGCAATCCCAATTCGGGCGATGTTTTGCTTCTCGTCAATAGCTTCGGCGGCACGCCGGCCATCGAACTCTACCTCATGTACAACGCGGCGCGGCGCATCCTGGAAAAACGCGGACTGACCATCGCGCGGTCTCTTGTCGGCTCTTACGTCACCTCGCTGGAAATGGCGGGTTGCTCGATCACGGTGACGCAATTGGACGACAAATTGGCGGTTCTCTGGGACGAACACGTCCATACGGCCGCGCTGCGGTGGTGATCTGCAACTGCAGAGGTCTCGCTTACGCCCAACCGCGCTCGTTACGCCGACTTGTCCAACATAATTCTTGCAGCCGGCGACCCCCTGCTTCCCGCGTTGACTTGACTAGGAAGTCTCATTTCCTGATCGGGCAAAGCGCGCCTGCCGGAATCGGCAGTTATTTTTTCAAGGACGTGATGTAGGCGGCAATATCGTCGATCGCTGCTCGGCTCAACGCGAGCTTCGCCATGTTCGGATGCGGAGACAGCATGAGGCGCGCTACGCGGTCGGAATTGAAATTTGGTGATTGTGCGATTGTGGCAAACGGTGGGGCGCCTGCCTTGGCGCGTTGCTGGTCGGCCGTAACGAGATGGCACGAAGAGCACCATCTTATCGCCAATCCGCGGCCATACGCGGCATCGCCATAACCCGCTTCCTTGTCCATTGCGAAGCCGGCGGGTGTAAACAGTAACCAAGCGGCTAGGGCGGCCAAGGCAGGTTTGAAGGTCTTCATAACGAGGCTCTTGCGGATTCCTGACCACTCATACGCAATTTTGGGCATTTGCGCCATCCCGCGCCGGCCGTACAGCTTTTTTGGACTTCGGTGCGCAAATTCGCCGCTTGATCAAAGAGGCTGGGGCGTGGCTGCTTGTCGTTACCGATCCGGCTGCCTGAACAGCGTTCTTGCAACGACAGCGTCAGAGCCGATGGCCAGACTTTCGGGCCATCGCCTCGACCAAGTCGATGAGCGATGCGCGCAATTCCTTGTCGGAGATCTTAACGAAGGCCTCTGCGATCCGAAACGCCTGTGGATCGAAGGCAATCGACTTTGTTGCAAACGAGGAGCGGCTGGTTTCTGCCGCGCCGGCAAAGAATTCGGAGATCGGCACATCGAGCGCCATGGCGACCAAATGCAGTCGGCTGGCACCGACCCGATTTTTCCCGTTTTCGTATTTCTGGATTTGTTGGAAAGTCACGCCAAGCGCTTTGCCAAGCTCAGCTTGGCTCATCTTGCGCCGCTTGCGCAAAAGCCGAATCCGCGAACCAACCAGAATGTCGACAGAATTGGGTCCCTTGGGACGCATGCCGCCCTCTGCATAGCTCTCGCACAATAGCCATTTTTGGAGCGGCTGCAATCATGGCTCAGCTGGGCAGGCGTGACGCAGCGGTAGCGGATTGCCCTTCCGCAAAGAACACTTTCATCACTTTGGCGGCATTCGGCGAGAAAAGGTTCAGAGTTCCGGGCCCGTCCACAAATACCGAGACCGATTTGGGGGCCTCGGCGGCCAATAAGAAAGTCTGCAAAGCGCCGCGGACTTGGGCGGGCACGTGAGAGACGCACGAATTCAAGTATTCCGGGTTCCTGTGCCCAATAATGCCACTCGAACATCCGCGACGGATCGGCCGTTTGAGTAATGAGTGCCCTCAGGACCTCAGATAGATCGAGTTCATTCTTTTTGTTTGCTAAGCCTTCTTTGTTTGCTACATCGTCGCTCGTGCATCGCCCCCTGCCTTCTTCTTAAAGACTTCGCAGGCCGGCTCCGGCGCAGCCCGGCAGCCAACTCTGGCTTGTGGCCGCTGAATATTTCCCGCGTTTGCGCCGGAACGGCCTCGTCGAAATTCATCTGCACCGCGATCACCGGCTCACCGTCGATCTTTGTTGGACGCCCCAAGGGGCGAACCCGGCGTCATGAAATAGGCGATCCAGCCGGGATGAGGTTCGAGAACGACGTGCTGGATGCCGCCGGTCGAGGCACCATTCTACCGCGCCCAGCAGCAACTCGGAACCGACACCTCCAAGCACTGATCCGCCGCGCTGGTCGCGGCGAACGCAATAGCGCGTCCATTCCCACACCAAGGGCGAGCGGGATGTTCACGTTCACAAAGGTGCAAGTGCCCATCGGGCATTTGCAACGCGAAGGGATCCAACAACAAATGACAATCTGAAAATGGGCCCGATTTACCAGGGAAATCGCCTCGGAAGTAGGGTTGACGCAATGGAAACAGTTTCGTCGACTTTATCTTTACACCACACCGCGAAAGCATTGGACTTGGTCAATAGAAACTTGACCGTATCCACAACCAACCAAAGCCGTTTTACCTAGATATAAGCTCGCTCGGCAAGACTTGGCTCCGCAAAACCGAACCCATCGAGGCGTCTGGGAGCACGTAGATCAATGCCGATGATCCGCGCAAACGGCACAGCCCTTTATTACGAAGATAGCGGCGGCACCGGCGTGCCCGTCGTTTTCAGCCACGGACTGCTTTGGAACAGCAAGTTGTTCGCACCACAAATCGCTGTCCTTAAAAACCGGTATCGCTGCATTGCCTATGATCATCGCGGACAGGGCAGGAGTGCCGACGATATCGGCCGTGCGATCAGCATGGAGACGGCGACGGACGATGCCGCCGCCCTGATCGAAAAGCTCAACCTTGGTCCCGTGCATTTCTGTGGACTGAGCATGGGTGGCATTGTCGGCATGCGACTTGCCGTCAGCCGGCCCGATCTTATTCGCTCTCTCATTCTCTTGGACACCACTGCCGACCCGGAGCCTTACAAACTGAAATACAAGGCGATGAACTTTATCGCTCGCTTCTTCGGTCTCCGTCTGGTCTGCAACGCCGTCCTGCCCGCTCTTTACGGCAGGACCGCGCTCAACGACCCCGCGCGGGCAGACGACCGTCTGGAGTGGAAACGGCAGTTGGCTGCCAACCGCAGCTCGACCTGGCGCGCCGCCAACGGCGTCCTCGAGCGCAAAAGCATCTACGACGAGCTTGGCAAGATTGCCGTGCCGACGCTTGTCGCCGTCGGCGATGAGGACGTGAGCACCCCGCAGGCAATGGCCGAGCGCATCGCTACGGCGATTCCCGGCGCGAAGCTCATCGTCATTCCGGGCGCCGGTCACGGTTCGACCCTGGAGCAGCCGGCGATCGTGAGTGCTGCAATCGGCGCATTCCTTGACGCGCAAGGGGGAACGGCTGCGGCCGGCAAGGCAGCTGCGGCCTGACCTGCCCCGGCGACGACTGCGTCCCGCAAGCTTAACGATTCCGTCCGACACCGATTCGGCGCCTGCGCGCTGTCTTTCAGCCGTCCCTTTGTGCAGTCTTATTGTCCCAACACCGATGCGCGCTTCGCTCGGCCTGGCGCCAGTTCCAGGCCGCGTGTAAATACTTGGTGAAAGCTTGACTTTGGATACGCGCCGGCTGCTTCCAAATCGCGACTTTCCCCGATCTGAATTTGCGGGTTGCTCAAAGAATAATCTTGCTACCTTTGATTGTATCTATATGTTTCGCATCCCACGCAGGATTACCAGCCATGTCGGACCGGTCATTACCATACGTGATCCACAGCGATGAGGAGTGCGAACGATTAGAGCGGCAGGCGCGGCTCGCCAACATCGAGGGCCATTTGCGGCATCTGCCGATAGCGGGTGGTCATCGCGTGCTTGATGTCGGCTGCGGCTCCGGATCGATGTCGAGGCTTATCGCCCGGTCATTTCCGCAAGTGGAAGTCGTCGGTGTCGATGTGCGGGAGCAGTATCTCGAGTTCGCCCGCGCCCGCGCGCGGGAAGAGGGCATCCACAATCTCACATTTCAACCCGGAGACGTTTTTGCCCTGCCTTTCCCAGACGCAAGCTTTGATCTCGTGTGGAGCAAGTATCTGTTGCAATGGCTGCGGGAGCCGAAGAGCGCACTTGCGGAATTCAAGCGGGTGACAAAGCCCGGAGGATATGTCGTTTCCTGCGATTACGTCGGCTGCGCGATCGAACACTTCCCGATCGATCCGGAACTTGACCGGCAGATCCGCGACGTCATGGCGGCGCTTGTCGATGTCAATATCGGCCGGAAGGTGGCCTCCTTCATGCTCTCGCTCGGCTTTAGCGATGTGCAGGTCGAAATGGAAACGGATACATTATTCACGGTGATCGGCCGTATTGATGCAGAAAGGCGATGGAATTTGGAGACGCAATTCCAAGCCATGCGGCCGCACCTCATCAAGATGTTCGGATCGGAAACGAATGTGAATCGCCTCGTCGAGCGCTTCCTCGCCCACTACGATGATCCTACGACCTGCAGCTTTACCACCTTACATTTTACCCGCGGCCGCGTGTGATGAGGCGGATCGGCTTGCACTTTTATGGCGGCGCGAATCGCCCTAGAACACGGGCATAACCCTTTGAATTTATGGCTGAAACGATCTCGCAGGATTGCTTGTTCGGCAAGCCGGCGAGGTTTCCATTTGCCATCCGCGCCACGGGCCTCCCGCCGCAGTGAAAGTCGGATTGTGCTTCGCGCCGGGCAGTGATGTAATGAGCATCGAGGGATATCCCTGTCGAGGCGCAACAAAGACGTTGCGCCTTCCCTTTGGCAGTGACGCCGAACCGCCGCGGACGAGCGGGCGACGTTGCTCATTCCGCTTGGCGCTAGTGCCGCCGATTTTTGGTTCCTGCATCAACCGCCGCACGCCCGTTTGGGAACTTCAAATCGAAAAACGGCACTAGAATCATATATTTGTAAGTGCTCCCTGCTTCCGAAATTCGTCTCGGAGGGGCCGCCCTGTATCACGAATTTCGAAAGGCGGGGCACTAACCGCAGGAATGGGCCATGCAACTCGAAGCCTATCGTATCCAGTCCGAGCCTTACTACTTGCCGGTCGGAGCCGAGGTCGCGCTGTTCACGGCGGCTTACGCAAGTCGATTGCCGGTCATGCTGAAAGGCCCGACGGGCTCCGGCAAGACGCGATTCGTCGAATACATGGCGTGGCGGCTGCAGCGGCCGCTGATCACCGTCGCCGCCCATGAGGACATGACGGCAGCCGATCTCGCCGGCCGGTTCCTGCTCGCACCGGAAGGAACGGTTTGGCACGACGGTCCGTTGACGCTCGCCGTTCGCCACGGCGCGATCTGTTACCTCGACGAGATCGTCGAAGCGCGTCAAGACACCACCGTGGTGATCCATCCGCTGACCGACGCGCGGCGGATTCTGCCCTTGGAGAAGAAAAACGAACTCATAACGGCCCATCCCGATTTCCAGCTCGTGATCTCTTACAATCCCGGCTACCAGAGTGCGGTCAAAGATCTGAAGGAATCGACCAAACAGCGTTTCGTCGGCATCGACTTCGACTATCCGGCGCCGGACGTCGAAGCTGAAATTGTCTGCCGGGAATCCGGTGCCGACCGAAAAACCGCGCGGCAGTTGGTCGATATTGCGCTGCGGTCGCGGAATTTGCGCGGGCAGGGCCTGGAGGAGGGCGCCTCGACGCGGATGTTGATCCATGCCGGGCGGCTGGTTGCGGCCGGCGTCGGGCTGGAAGAAGCTTCGCAGGCCAGTATCGTCCTGCCGATCACCGACGATCTGGATATGCGTGAGGCGCTGACGGCGGCTATCGCGGCGTGCCTTTAATTCGGAAGAACTTCTAAACCATGAGCCCACGAAGCCGCGCGCAACTTCAGGTCATCGAAACGGAGCAAGACCGCGCGGTTACACGCCTGCATCAGCTGATCCGCCATCGCGAGACTTTGCGCGGCGCGTTTCGCGATTACTGGGCGGCGATTTCGGCCGGCGCCGGCGAAGCCGAGCTTGATCGATGGGCGGAGGGCTCGCTCGAGCTCGCCTTCGTCAATGCCGGCCCGGACTGCCAGCTGACGTTCTGGCGTGTCAGCACCGACCTCAAGTCGGAGCTTTTGCTCGGCGAGCTTGCCGATTTCGCCCATGCGACAGCAGACATTTGCCGCGGCGCCGGCTCGCAAGCCGCGCTCGCCTGCCTGCAGGCGCTGCCGGTGGCGCAGCGAAGGCTGCCCTCGGCCGGCGACATCGCGCTGTGGGCGCGCGGCCTGGTCCGGCTCGCGCGCGAAGCTCCGGAATCGGTCGTCGCAGTGGCAAGCCGCACCGACCTGATCCTGCAGGCCTGCGATCCGTCCGGTTTTGAAACCTTTATCGCCACCGGCCTCAGATATACCCGCGGCGACCGGGCGCGCCGGCGCGCTTTCTTCACGCTCGAGGATCGCCTCGCGGCGCAGGTGCTGGAGCAGGCGGCCGGCGCGCTGACCTTCTCCCGCAACGAGCGGGTCCTCAAAGCCTACGCGACGGCCTTATGGGGGCGACCGCCGGTGCTGCGCAGCGCCGTGGCGCCGCCCGGCGGGCAGCTTGCGCGGCGGGTCAACATCACCGGCGGCGTCGTACGGGTCCCGCCGGTATTTCGCGGCGTGCCCAAAAGGGCGCTGCCGCAATTGTTTCGCGCCTGCGTCGCGCATGCCACCGCGCATGTGGCGCTGACACGCACGCGATTTCCTATTGGATCGCTCAAGCCGCTGCAGATGGCGCTGATC
>Ga0116217_10001372_pt1 | contig 23665 bp, 23 predicted proteins | sample Sb_taG_6_FD_89697 | JGI IMG/M metagenome (GOLD analysis project Ga0116217, IMG submission 89697) | Peat soil microbial communities from Weissenstadt, Germany - Sb_50d_4_PS metaG | ecosystem: Environmental > Terrestrial > Soil > Wetlands > Peat | place: Germany: Weissenstadt | collected 2010-09-21 | reverse complement strand
GGTCCTGAAGAAAACGGTTACCCAAAGCTAAGTGGACCAAATTGGACCATGACCGAAAACAGCAGATTCAAGGAAGTCCTTTAGAATGTTGGCGTCCCCGGCGGGATTTGAACCCGCGTTACCGCCGTGAAAGGGCGATGTCCTAGGCCGGGCTAGACGACGGGGACCTCAAGTCTCTGAAGGCAGAAAGCAGAAGGCAGAAAGTACAAGCACCTACAAACGCGATATCCATTCCTCTGCCACTCGGGCTGCTAGGCTTAAAACATGCTATCAGTGAGAGTTGGATACTGTCAATTACTCTTCCGCGCTGATTCTTGGGGGCTCCCCGGATTGCCTGACGCAAATAGAAGGTCGGACTGCTTGGGTAGGGTGAGAGGTGTTTCCGGGGCGGCGATTTTCTCCAACTCCGGATAGGACTCGAGCATGGTTTCGGGTACGCGGACGGGCTGGTTTCTGAGCAGGGCGATCAACTGGAGGGCGTTCGCGATGGCTTTGCCCTCGAAGTGGTTATTGGTAATAACGAAAGTCAGCTCGGCGCTGCGAGCGACATTCTGGATGCGCGCCGCCCATGGCTCCAATTCAGCTTGGCTATACAAGTAATTATAACGTTCCTCGGGATGCTCGTTGGAGGTGAACCAGTGATCGTAGTTGCGGCCGTGCAGGCGGACATATCCCACAGGGGCGGTCGCGTGGGCGCTAGGAGCGATCGACTGCCCGATGACGGGCTGATCGATGTTGCAGAAGCCCACTCCCAGCCCAGCCAGCCATTCAAAGACCTCCGGCTTGTTCCATGAGCCATGGCGCACTTCCAGCACCAACGGGTATTCCATGAATTGCATGATGAGGCCGCTCAGGTACTCATGGTTTTCCGGCGTGTTCTTGAACGACCAAGGCAGTTGCAGTAAAAGAGCCCCCAACCGGCCGTCGTTCATCAACGGCGCCAGTCCGTGCTTGAACTCCTTCTCGTCCTGGAGGTTGGCGTTGCATTCGTGCGTGAAGCGTTTCCAGAGCTTAGCGCTGAACTTGAAGTTGGGGTTAAAGGCGATCTTTGCCGCCCAAGCTTTCACGAACTCGGCGCGCGGGGGAGAATAAAAGGAAGTGTTGATTTCGATGGTGTCAAAGAACTGGGCAAGGTACGCGGCCTCGTGAAAACCGCGCGGCTTGTGGTGTGGGTAAACGATTCCCGCCCAATCGGTGTACGACCAGCCGGCAGGGCCCACCAGGATGGCGCTCTTGGATGTGGCACCCATATTCGCCTTTTCTTCGTCACCGACAAAGTTAACCCATGGACGACGTTTTGTCAAGGGGCTTTTGCCTTGCCGATCCGGCGTCTCTTCTCGATCTAGCCAGACGAGAGCCGGCCTAATCGCAGAGCCGATTTTTCAGCTTAGTTGAACGCGGCGCGAATGGCTTCCAGGTGCACGTCTGAGAACCCCGACGCGACCCAATCGGCGTGTTGGAGGTCAGCCTGGTGGCGGCTGTGGGCCAGGGCCAGGCACTTCATTCCGGCGGCCTGCGCGGCCACAACTCCGAGAGGGGCGTCCTCGATGGCCAGGCACTCGGTCGGTTCGAGCGCCGGTTCGCGCAATTTGGGAAGCTCTCGCAGGCGGCTGAGGGCTTTAAGATACACTTCCGGGTCAGGTTTCGAGCGCTCGCAGTCGTCCGCCGTCGCCAGGACGGCGAACTTCTCAAGCAAGCCCAACTTCCGAAGAAGGTGCTCGATTTCCGCCCTCAGACTTCCACTGGCGATCGCCAGCGGGAAGCGGTTGGCGGCGTCCAGGACAAACTCCGCTGCCCCGGGAATGGCCGGCAGGCCATTATGAATGATTTTCTCGTAGGCGTTTGCTTTCCAGGCCAACAGTTCGTTGCGGCGGGGGCTGCTCAGAGGGCGTCCGTGAGCGCGCCAGAGGTGCTCGAGGACTCCGCGGTCATCGAGAGCGAGGTAGTCGCCAAAGTACTCATCTTCGGTGAGGACCCAGCCTTCACGGGCTGCCATCTCCTGGATGAGCTCCATGATAAGCGGTTCGCTGTCGACGAGGATCCCGTCAAAATCGAAGATGATCGCGCGTAGCAAGAGTTGCGGACTCCGGTCGTCTCCCTAATCCTGACTCCACAGACTGTCGTCATGATACACTTGAGGGGTCGAGAAGTCGAGGCGGCCGGAATCGAGGAGTTAAGGAGGCGGAAAGTTCGCGGCGCCTGAACGTTTTGACTTCTCAGTTCCTTAACTTCGCGACTGCTTTCCGCATCCATTAGATTGGAGCCGCGTCGCGAGGCAGGCTGAAACCATGACTCATGAATTGAGCATCCCGATTGCGCTGCTGGCGGGTCTGGTGTCTTTTCTTTCCCCCTGCGTTTTGCCCCTGGTGCCGGGCTATATCTCGATGCTTTCCGGGGCGACCATCGAGGAGTTGCGGACCTCGACGAGCCCTGCGCTCATGGGCCGCATATTGCGCAATTCGATTGCTTTCGTAGTGGGCTTTTCGATCGTATTTGTGGCTCTGGGTGCCTCGGCAACGGCAGTGGGCAAATTTCTGCTGGCACAACGCACCACTTTTAACCTGGTGGCAGGCATTTTGGTGATCGTGTTCGGATTGCATCTAACTGGATTGGTGAAGATACCGCTCCTCTACCGGCAGGCCAAGCTCGACACCGGTGAGCCAAGACGAGGACTGGTGGGCGCGTTTCTTCTCGGGTTCGCATTCGCCTTCGGATGGACGCCCTGCATCGGTCCTATCCTGACTGCGATTCTGGCGCTGGCGGCACAGCGGCACACGGTTTTCCAGGGGATGTTTCTTCTGGCCTTCTACTCGGCGGGGCTGGCGATCCCGTTTCTATTGACCAGCCTCGGTTTGGGCCAGTTCTTGAAGCTTTACGGCGGTTTCCGGAAGCACCTGCAGACGGTCGAGATAGCTTCCGGCGTCCTCCTGATTGCTCTCGGCGTCCTGATGGCGACCAATAAGTTCACGGTGATTTCGCGGTATTTCTCGTTCCTGAACCGCTTCACGCTTTAAGGGCAGTGATGAGTGACGAGTGACAAGCACGGTCGCCAACGATTGTGGAGGTCGGTATCCGAGTGGGCAGGGACAAAGGCCCGAAAGACAAACGTTCTTAGGTTGAGGGCGCGGTCGTCCCTAGCCCCCAGCCCCTAGTCCCTAGCCCCTGGCTTTTGGAGTTACTTTGCACCCCATTCTGTTCAGCATTGGTTCGTTTCATTTCCCCACCTACGGGGCGATGGTGGTATTGGCCATGCTGGCGGCGATTTGCACCATACTGCGTCTGGGCCGGCGGGAGGGACTGGATTCAGGTCTGTTGCTCGACTTCAGCACTTGGCTGCTGCTCGTGGCGCTGGTGGGTGCGAAGGTGTTGATGGTGATTTCCAACTGGGATTACTACCGGGAGTATCCGGGGGAAATCTTCAGTCGGGACACGTTCTTGGCGGGTGGGGTTTTTTACGGCGGATTTATCGCTGCGTTATTGTTTGCGGTTTGGTATATCCGGCTTCATCATCTTCCAGCCTGTAAGGTGATTGACGTTTACGCTCCGGCCATCTCGCTGGGACTTGGCCTTGGCCGCATTGGCTGCTTTGCAGCCGGGTGTGATTACGGCAAGCCCACCACCTCCGCGTGGGGCGTGGTGTTCACGGACCCTATGGCCCACCAGGTGGCGGGAACTCCGCTGAATATTCCGCTGATCCCGACTCAGCCCATCATGTGTTTAGCCTCGCTCTCCATCTTTGCAATCCTGATCTGGAGATATCCGAGGAAAACCCGCGATGGCGAGATTTTCGTGCTTTATCTTGCTCTTTATGCCGGAGCCCGCTATTTCATCGAGTTCCTGCGCGGCGATGAGGACCGCGGGTTCGTCTTTAACCATCTTTTGTCAACATCCCAATTCATTGCGATTCTGGCCCTCGTAGCGGCGGTGTGGCTAGCGCTTATTCTCCGCCGTAAACCCGAGCTGCGGCAACCGGTCAAAGCCGTCGCCACGGAGGATTCAGGGAGTGTGAAACCCGCAAACAAGAGATTGGGTGACCAGGTGGCGCCCGCGGCAAGGGTCAAGGCCGCTTCGATGCCTCATGCGGCGAGGAAGGGATAGGAGTTAAGGGAGAGGACATGGACTTGAATCAACCTGAAAGTTCTGCGAACGGAGGGACGCCTGAGCCACTCGACCCTGGCGCCCAGCCCGCTCGAACCGTGAGCCGAGGCAGACTGCTGGTCGGTGCGCTCTTGGCGGTACTCGTCGTCGCGGGGTTGTACTTTGTCAACCGGTACTGGATCCATCCAGCCGTGATGATCCAGGCCAACGGCGACAGCGAACATCCTGACGCTCCGGAGATTTCACTGACTGACATCGAAGGCAAAAGGCTGGACTTGGCCGACTACAAAGGCAAAGTTGTGGTGCTGGATTTCTGGGCGACTTGGTGCGGGCCTTGCCGGGCAGAGATTCCGGGATTCGTTGTCATGCAGGAGAAGTACGCCAGCCAGGGCTTTTCGCTTATCGGCATCTCGATGGACGACGACTCCGCGCCGGTTGTGGATTTCTACAAGGAGTTCAGGATGAACTATCCGGTCGCGGTCGGCAACCAGCGGATTGGGGAACTTTACGGAGGAATTCTTGGGTTGCCAACCACGTTCTTGATCGGGCGTGACGGCCGCATTTATGCCAAGCACACCGGCGGCATCAATCCCGCCATCATCGAGGAAGAAGTGCAGCAACTGCTGGCTATGAGTCCGGCCGCGGAGAAATCGGATTTCAGGCCGGCTATGGTGGTGGGAACCGAAACCAAAATCGCGCTGGGCGATCCCGCCGCCATCGATTCGGAAATCCCCGGTTTGAACTTGAGCAAGCTGACCGCCGGGCAGATAGCGGCTTTGAAGAAGCAACTCGGCGATCAGAATTGCCCGTGCGGCTGTAATATGACGGTGCTGAAATGCCGCCACGTGGACCGGCAATGCCAAGTCAGCATGAAGCTGGCGCGATTGCAGATGGAGAAGCTGCTGAAGTCGGGATCGTGAACGGGGTCGGGTGATCTGGAGATCGGGAGACTGGCCGATCAGTCTAAGAAGGCGGCCTCCCGATCTCCCGATTTCCCAATCAAGGGAATTCGAAAAAGGCGAATATGAAGACTCTCGCTGGGCTCGTTTTCTCATTCGCTCTGGTCTGTGCGGCGGTTTGCGCACAGACGCCGGAGCAGGTGGTCAAAGCCAAGGTCGCGATGGCCCCTGGAGCGGCGCGACCCGATTCCGTCGTGAAGGCGACGGTGGTGGCGGAAGTTCTTCCCGGCTACCACATCAATGATCATCATCCTACTCTCGACTATCTGATTCCTACGGAAGTCAAGCTCGATCCGAATAAAGCAGTCGCCCGGAATGATATTACTTACCCGAAAGGGGAAGCGAGGAAGTTCGCCTTTTCGGACACGCCCCTTTCCGTTTACGAGGGAACGGTTCGTGTTGATGTCGCCTTTCAACTCGATCCTAAAGTGCCGTCCGGCGACTACGAGGTCAAGGGGAAGTTCGCGTATCAGGCCTGCAACGACCACGCCTGCCTTCCGCCCACCAGTGTGCCGATATCGTTCCCGTTGAAAGTGGCGCGCCGCGGTGCTTCTGCAAGCCGCTCGGAATAGTATGTCGACAGACGAATCGAGCTCCAAGGAGTTGGGAAATCCCCGCCCGCCGGACACCTCGCGTGGGCCGGCGATTTATCTTATCGTCACTCTGGTGGCGCTGGCCGCCTTGGTTTGGGAGTTGAAGCCGGACCGGCCGAACGTCCAGCCCGCTCCCTTGCAGCCTCAAGGCGCAACCTGTCCGCAAGTGGCCGGCCAATTCACCCCTACCAATATCACCGACCTCGCCGGCCTCGATCTGGCCTCGCTGAGCAAAGAGCGCCGGAACCAGGTGCTGCTGCGGCTGAACATGGAGCCCTGTTCGTGCGGCTGTAATGCCAGCATAGCCCTCTGCCTGGTCAGCCATGCGCGTTGCGGGGAGTGCAGTCAGCGGGCCAAAGAAATCATCGCGGAAGAGCAGGGAACAACCCGATGAAGATCGGTGTGGTTTCCGACACGCACGGTTTCTTTGACGCGCGTCTGGCGGAGTTGTGGGCGGGCGTCGAGCTGATCCTGCACGCTGGAGACGTGGGAAATCGGGAAGTGTTGGACGAACTGGAAAGAATTGCTCCCGTGCGGGCGGTGAAGGGAAACGTCGACTCACTTCTGGCTGGTCTTCCCCTGAGCTTGAGCTTCAGCCTGGGCGAAACAACCCGGCGCGGCGCTTCGCGTCCCGCCGCTTCGAGGGACGCCGTCCAAGTTGAAATGCTTCATGAGTTGCCGGCACCGCAAACCGAACTGGAAAAATGGGCTAGTCAGGCACGTACCGAGGCGCTCGCGCCGCGAGGACGGGATGCTTTCCTGCGAGCTTTCGAACAAAACACGCGCGTCGTGATTTTCGGCCACAGCCACGTGCCGTGTGCCGTCACGCTATGCGGCAGGCTGTTCTTCAATCCCGGCAGCGCCGGCAAGCAGCGTTTTTCCCTGCCACGATGTTGTGGGGTGTTGGATTTGTCGGCGAAACAGCTAGATGCGACAATACTCAGCTTGCAACAGTATAATAGGAAGCTTCCGGAGAAGGTGGTGATACAGCTTGGCGCGAGGGCAGCATAGCAGCATCAACTGCCCAGAGTGATTCGCCCCGTTTCACCAAGCTGTAACGCCAGAATGGAGTGGTTGACCCTCGGAGGTTAACACCGATGCGGAAATTCCTGGAGATCTTGAGAAATACGAGGGAAGTTCTCGTCACCGTGGGGGCGGTGCTTGCCGCGGCCATCGTCGCGGTTGAGACCTACGAAACGCTGCGCAAGAAAATCGATACGGCACGTAGCTCCGAGTCCGGATTCCTCCCTACCGATCAGGAAGGGCGCGACTTTACAGGCCGCGGAAAATCCCTCTGACTTGTCATTCCGAGCGGAGCGAGGAATCTCGCTCTGCTTTGAAAATCGTGGCACGGGCATCCTGCCCGTGCGCCGCCAGGCCGAATCCACAGGCGAGACGCCCGTGCCACGTCTGCGCCGTCGTCCGACGGGCATGAGCGACTGCTCTGTTTCCAGGGCAGTTCGAGATTCCTCGTCGCCTGCGGCCCCTCGGAATGACAGGCGAGTCGGGTTTTTTCGCGGCCTGTAAATCCCGCTCTTCCGCCTCAAGCGGCTGCGCGCAGATGGGCCGCGGCCCGATGCAGCCGGTCCGCGACGCGGCTTTGCCCTAAAACCAGCATCACTTCGAACAGGCCCGGAGCAACCGCCTGACCGGTGAGCGCCACGCGCGCAGCATTAATCAGCAGGCCCGCCTTTACCCCTTTCTCTTCTGCCAGTGCCCGCAGCGTGGCTTCTGTCCCTGCGAGATCAAAGGTTTTCGAATCCGCAAGCCGCAATCCCAGCTCGTCGAGCAGCTCCGGTAATCTTGCATCCTTCCAGAATTTTTTCTGCGCTTCGGCGTCGTACTCGAACTCGTCGCTGAAAAACGCGCGTCCGGACACTGAGAAATCTTTGATGCTCCGCGCGCGAGTTTGCAGCAGGCGGGTGGAAACTTGGAAGCGCTCTTTTTCGGCTCCAGTGAACGCCGGCTCCCAAAGCCCCGTGGATTTCAACTCCTCTTCAGCCAGCGTGAGCAGGCGTTCCGCAGGCAGGTGCCGGAGATACTCACTGTTCATCCAGGCAAGCTTTTCCGGGTCGAATACGGCATTCGACTTGGAAACCGCCGTGAGCTCGAATTGCCCCACCATCTCCTCGAGGGGAACAATCTCCTTCTGATCGGGCGGCGTCCAGCCCAGCAGGGCGAGGAAATTCACCAAGGCTTGCGGCAGGATTCCCATCTCGCGATAGGCGCCCACGGAAGTTGCGCCGTGGCGCTTGCTTAGCCGTTGTTTGTCCGGACCGAGGATCAAGGGCAAATGCGCGAATTGCGGTTCCGGCGCGCCCAGCGCCCGGTAGACCAGGATCTGCTTGGGCGTGTTCGAGAGGTGATCGGCGCCGCGCACCACATGGGAAATGCCCATGTCGAGATCGTCGGCTACGACGCCGAGGTGGTAAGTGGGATGACCATCCGAGCGCAGCAGAACAAAGTCTTCAATTTCCTGGTTCTCGATCTCGAGGTGGCCGAAGACCTGGTCGTCGAAGCTGGTGCGGCCCGTGGCCGGAACCCTGAACCGGAGCGCCCAGGAACGCCCTGCGCTGCGCCGCTGCTGCCGTTCCTCGTCGGAGAGGTTGCGGCACGTTCCTTCGTATTTCCAGGGTTTCTTTTGCGCTTCTGCCTGGGCCCGCTTGGCCTGGAGTTCTTCCGGCAGGCAGAAACACCGATAGGCATGGCCGCGTCCCTCGAGCTCCGCGGCCACTCCACGGTAGCGCTCCAGCCGCTCGGACTGGTAGAACGGTCCCTCATCCCAATCCAGGCCCAGCCATTTCATGCTCTCGAGAATTGCCTGGCTGAGCTCGGGCTTGGAACGGTCTGCGTCCGTGTCTTCAATGCGCAGAATAAATGCGCCGCCGTGATGCCGCGCGAAGAGCCAGTTATAAAGAGCAGTGCGCGCTCCGCCCACGTGCAGGTAACCTGTCGGAGAAGGTGCAAAACGAACTCGGATGTTGGACATATTCACGTGCCCTCAATTGGAGAACCTATGATGGTAACATGGCGGCGCGGGAAGGGAAGAAACAGACTGATGCCGGAGCCGGAAAGGCAAAGCCTTTCCGCAAGACGGGGCGGCAGAGCCCCACTGCCTGCTGCCCACTGCCTACTGCCTACTGCCTTCTTCTTCCCAAGGAGGGTGCCTTGGCGGCCAGCGTCGATTATCATCGGAGCCCATCATTCCTAGTCCTTGCACGCTCTCCGCCAAGGTCTCGGCGTCGCAGTGGAGAGGGACGTATCGCGTCGCCGGCGGGAATTGCCGTGTGTTGATTCTATCGGCACGCCCCGGCAAAACTTGAATTCTTATCTTGGAGTGCGGCAGCGAAGTTGCCGCCGTAAAAGGCGAGTTTAAGGGTTAACAGGTAAAGGCCAACGGACAGAGGTCAGCAGCTAGAGATAAACCCCGCCGATCGTTTCCAACTAGCCTTTGCGCTTTAACCTTCATCTCCGACACATTCCAAGGCGGCAGCTCCGCTGCCGCACTCCATGGCGCTTGCAGCGCAGCGACGCATCGGGTCTAATAGAGTGCATGGACGCCAAGCGGCAATCCGCTGTGGATATTCTCCGCAGGTTGCGCAGTGAAGGCTTTCAAGCCTTTCTGGTGGGTGGCTGCGTGCGGGACCTGGTGATGGGCTTGACGCCGAAGGACTACGACATCTCCACCGACGCCACACCCGAGCAAGTGACGCGACTGTTTCCGGAAAGCATTGGCGTGGGTGCGCAATTTGGCGTGATGTTAGTGCCGCGCCCCGAAGGCAACGTGGAGGTGGCCACGTTCCGCAGTGACGGACGCTACACCGATGGGCGGCACCCGGGTGAAGTTCGCTACTCAAAAACTCCCCAGCAGGACGTGCTGCGGCGCGACTTCACCATCAACGGCCTTCTCTACGATCCGGTGAAGGAACAGGTGCTCGATTATGTGGGCGGTCAGGCCGACATCCATGCCCGGCGCGTGCGTGCCATCGGCAATCCTTACGAACGCTTCAGCGAAGACCGCCTGCGGATGCTGCGGGCGGTTCGCTTTGCCGCGCGCCTGGCGTTCACTCTTGACGCGGGTGCGGTGGAAGCCATTCGAACGCAAGCGGCGGAGATCCACCAGGTCAGTTCGGAGCGCGTGCGCGACGAGATCCTGAAGATCCTCACCGAAGGCCATCCCCGGCAGGGCTTTGAGCTCCTTGACGCTACCAAGCTTCTTCAGGAGGTGCTGCCGGAGGTCAAGCGAATGCAAGGGGTGGCCCAGCCTCCGGAGTTTCACCCCGAGGGAGATGTATGGGTCCACACCATGATGATGCTGGACGGCCTGCGCTCGCCCACGCCCACTCTGGCCCTGGGGGTTCTCCTTCACGACGTGGGCAAGCCCCCCACATTCTCCGTGCGCGAACGAATCCGCTTCGATAATCACGTCGAGGTAGGAGCCAAGATGGCGGAGGAAATTTTGGGCGGCCTGCGACTTTCTTCCCGCGACACGGAGCGAGTCGTTGAACTGGTTCGACACCACTTGCGCTTCATGGATTTTCCACGCATGCGCCGTTCAACCCAACTGCGTTTCCTGCGCTTGCCCGGCTTTGCCGAGCACCTCGAACTGCATCGCCTGGATTGCCTGGCCAGTCACGGCGATCTGAGCACTTATGATATGGCGAAGCGTCTCTTGGAGGAGACCCCGCCGGAGACAGTCCGCCCCGCGCCTCTCCTGCGGGGCGATGACCTGATCGCGCAAGGGTATTCCCCCGGGCCGATTTTTAAGGAAATCCTTCAGGCTGTGGAAGATGCGCAATTAGAGGGCAGGGTACACAACTCCAGCCAAGCTCTAAGCCTGGTGGTTGAGCGATTTCCCCTGCCGCCTCAAACTTAGTGCGCTGAATAAAACGCAAAGAGGTAAACCACACCTCCCAGGACAACGAAGGCCGCTAGAAAAAGGCCAATCTTCTCGAGAAGCACCTTCCGGTCCGTGGGCTCCGCTTTTTCCTCGTTGACCATCTCGAACATGCCGGCCTCCTTACTGCGTCTCGGCACGACCGCTGCGTCGAGGCGAAACCGTGGAGGTTAAACAAGGCCGCACTGATCGGTCTCCGGAGGGGATCAGCAAGGTCGTCAGGTGTGAACGCGTGGTCTCTGCACCGCGTCCCGAACTGACCGACACTGCGGCGCGACCGAATCACTCGTCTTGCGTCTGCCGGGGATTGTAGCACAAGCCGGAAGCTTTTTCACTTCGTCTAAATAATATTCTGCTATGATCCCCGGAGCAGGAGCGGTTCGCGCGCCATCGCTTCAGGTAGACCGATGGTTGTGCGCACGCATCGAAGTAACATGACGTTATTGGGGAGCACGTGAAGGCGGTTCACGAACCGCCACTGTCCGACGAGGAGGATTCATGAATATGAAGCTATGTATAAAGCTCATGTCTTTGCTTGGCCTGCTGGCCTTGACGATGCTGGCTTTGCCCGCCTCGGCCCCGGCACAGGACTTGGTGAAGGAAGCGTTGAACGGGTTTCCCACCCAGACGATCCGCCTGGAGTTTTCCAGCCCCGCGAAACTGCGTGGGCTCCCTAATTACGCCAGCCTACGCCAACGTTACATAGGACCGAAGCTGCGCAAGCTGGTTGACGAGTTGGGGCAATTGGGAATTCGCGAGACGGATATTTCAGGGCTGGTCCTCGGGTGGCAGCCCGGCAGCGCGGAAATGGCGTTGTACGGGTTCGCGACCGGCAACTTCAGCGCCCAGGTGATTGCGGAGAGCGCCCAGGAGAGGAATATGGCGCCCAATGCCATAGCTGGGAAGCAGGCCTACTGCCTCGAGGCGGGAATAGCCGGTACCTGCGTTGTGGTGCTCCAGGACTCCGTCGGAGCCTTTGGTTCCCTTACGGCGCTCACCGCGATGCTCGAAGCACGCGGCGGCCAGGTACCCAGCATCGGCTCAGACAGCCGCATGGCGGGCCTGGTGGATCACGCCGATAAAGACGCGCCCATCTGGGGCGTGGCCGTCGGCCCTGCCATAGCCGATTGGTTTCGAGGCTGGATGCCGAATCAAGGCAGCGTGAAATTGGATTGGCAGAAAGTATTTGGCGATGTCAGTTCCCTCACCTACAGCGTGGCCGCCGCCGATAACGTCACTTTGGGCTTGAAGATGGATTGCAAATCTTCGGAATCCGCCACAAGCCTGCGCCAAGTCTTCGACGGACTGAAGTTGGTCCAACAGATGGCATGGGACAGCCAGAACCCGGGCAAGCCAAATCCTTTCAAGGCAATGAACGTGGGCCTCGAAGGCAACCAAGTCTCTCTGAGCCTCACTACAGGGTATACCGAACTGGAGCTTGCCAGCGGAGCCAACTAGGCGCAGGGAATCCCACAGGAAGTTACGATGGGCCTTCGGCCCAGTCGAGGGAGTGAGCATTAGCGTTGTCGTCCCCGCGAAAGCGGGGACCCATCGAGAGTCCAATGGATTCCCGCTTGCGCGGGAATGACGTGATTTTCGGGGGAGTGCTCCCCTCGTGCCTTTGGCTCTCAATTGCCAGGTGGCGACATGAGCAGGATCACATCCCAGGCCCAGCGGTCCGGACTATTGGGACCCGGGTTGTCCGCACCAATTCTGGCCCGGTAGCGGAAAGCATTGCCGTATTGGTCCACCCGACGAGAGAGTTGGTAGTCCAAGGAAATCCAGTCCACGCCGAGTTCAGGGAGCGTGTAGAGTTCATTGGGCTCGGAGATGCCGTTGTGATTAGCATCGATCCATAGGCGCAGCTTGGAGTAGATCGCATCGCGGCGGTCAATGATGCCGTCTCCATTTCCACCATTTTCCGGCTTGTCGTACACCGCCAGGGCGAGGAAGCCGTTCGGATCATTGGAAGGTGGCTGCGGTGTGACATTGCCGAAAAGCTCCGCGCCGTTGTCAATCTTGCCATTTCCGTTCCTATCGAGAGCAAGGAAGGCGTTCGTCGAGCCAGGGGCGGTCCAGCTAACCTGGATAGGACGCCCGGTGTTCAGAAGATCGAACTTCACGCCCCCTGCGTAGTCTGTAAGGTGAAACCCTGAGCCGTCCGTGTCGATGATGATTGGCGTGCCGCTGAACACGCAATAGCCGCCAGCGCAGTTGTAGTTGGTCTCGCAGGATTTCCCGTTGTCGCAGCAAGGCTGGTTATTTCCACCACACGATGCACAGCTGCCGTTGAAGCAGGTAAGGCTGCTGCAACACTGACGAGCGGCGCAGGCGTTGCCTAGTTCACCACAGCAATGCGTGTTTTGGCACCCGACCGCGGTGCCGCAACAGTCATCGGAGGACTGGCAGGACTGAGTCAATTGACTGCTGCAACAGGTGTCGCTGGGGCCGCAGGTATCGGAGCAACATTCCTTGGGGATCGAGCAGGATAAGCCGTTGGCAAAGCAGCAGGTCCCGTCGACGCAGTTTGCTTGGAAGCAACACGGGTCGGTCTTGTTGCACGAGAGCGCTATACACGGGTCGCCAGCGCTTATACAGCATTGACCCGATTTGCACTCGGCCAGCGTCGGTGCTTCATACACAGCGGGCTGGGGACACGTCGAGGGGCTGCACGGAGTTTCGTTCAAAGCGTAGTTGAAAAAGCCGGAATCTTCTGGGGGCACATAGGTGGTATAGGGCCCCGGCGTGCAAGGGGCGGCGCAGTTCCCCGGAGTGGGGGTGGTGTTCTGGACTTTGCAATTAACGGGGCTGTAATTGCCCCGCACCGTAAACACGCCTGCGTCCCTTACCACAAGCGGCAAACACCCAACAAGCACGAGCGTTCTCAGAACCGCGTAGTCTGTCCTCATGACCCTAGCCCCTCCTTTAGCGCAATATGTGATTCAAGGGCTTCAGACACCTGATTACGCGGACACGACTCAGCGAGAGCTTGGCTCAGTTCGGCCCAGAAGCTGGGCTGTCCGTGTCCGAGGTGTCGTGCGTGTTCAGCCGTGTGAAGATTCCGTCCGGATTAGGAGTGGCATAGCCGTACCCGAAATTCCCCCAGATCGTTCCGTCCTCGAAGTAGACGATGTCGATGCCGAAATTGAACTTTGGGACCTCGGCAAAGGCGCACCCTGTTCTTGAGTTCGCGCGCTCGGCACAGGGTCTCGCGTCCTTCGCCTCATCAAGCCCCTCCTGGGCAAGAATTGCGTTCATGGGGCTGGGGAAGTGGCTGCCTTCGGCGGCTACTCCCCCCACCATCCAGACGGCGGGAAGCTCCGCCGAAAGCGTAACCTCTTCTCCAGGGGCCAGGAGCAGCGCGTTCCTCCCCTCAGGGAATTTCATTTCGCCTGTCCGATACTCCAAGGCATGCCTGGACCGAAGTCCTGACGCGGCCACAGCGGGAATTAAGCCCCAGTGCAGGGTGCAGTGTCTAATACCGGGACACCCACCGTCACACCAGTGCGGGTCGATGCGGCACAATGTATCACCGTAGTCGCGAATGCGGGAAATACAGTTGACGTCAATGCGCCGTACAGGTAACATGACAGCGATCCCCACGGACACGATGTTCTTCGGGGCCTCGCTCCTCAAGGTGAACGCCACGTCTCCAAGCCAACGGAGAACGGCGTGCGGATTTTCGAAATCATCTCCTGCTATCCTCGGCAATTCGTATTTCCCGGGCTCGAGAGGTACTCCTCCCTTGGTAATCTTGATTAGCTTGACGGGGTCGCCGGCGTGAGCGGGGCAAACTCGCAGCGTTTTCGGCCACGTCCATTCGGCTTCCTCTTTGGCAACATGTTCCGGCATACGACTCTGGGCGAGTGCACGGACGCGCGGCCAGAACTGAACCAGCAGAGCAATCCCTATGACGCCACCCAGCAGACAAATAGCCAACACGTTCAACCGTTCGAGCACTTTTGACATACTTGCCTCCTAGTCGCCCGTCGCGCCCTAGAGCGAGATGGCTCAGTGACGAGCCTCCTCTGTGGTCCTTACGCGGGCCGATCGCCACGCGCGGACGAGACCTCGTGGATCAGCGCTTGCTATTACAGTACGTCCCTCTTAAGAACTGCCAACACCGCCGCCTCTTGCTCCGGCTGGAGTTTCCCCTGCCAGGCGTCGGCGACCTTTCCGCTGCCATCCACCAGCAACAGCGTCGGGGTGCCTGTAACCCCGATGGTGCTAAGCTGAGTCTGCTTTATGTCGTCAACGTGCACGCCCTCTCCCTCCAAATACTTCCGGCTGTCGTCAACAGCTTGGGGCAGGACGGCAACCATCTTCAGGTTCTTGGCCGCCCCCTTCTGGATTCTCTGAAAGAACGGGGCGCTATCCGTGCAATAGTGGCACTGAGTCGAGAGCACGAGAACCAGCGTCCGCTTGTTCTGCGCCCAATCAACGCCGGGGAGCGATTGCTTCATGTTCAGCCCGACAAGCTGCCGCCCTCCTACGGGCGGCCGGGGCTGCGGGAGAAGAAACACCTTGATCAAGACAACGGACAGCAGCACCGAAACCACTATGGTCGAGATATTGGCGACGGTCTGCAATTTGCTTGGCCTGCTCGTGGGTTCCATAATTGTTACCACCCTTGGAGGCGCGCAATTCAAAATTGCGCATGCCCAGAGATTTTGCACGACACCATAAGCTTAGGCGCTGCCTTGACGATGTCAATATCAATCAATTGATAAAATGCGCTATTTATTGCCTAAATGTGCTACGGCGGTATTCAGTAGGCGACATGTGAAACATTTTCTTGAAGTCGTGGGTGAAGAATGAGCTGCTCGAGTACCCGCATTGGGAACCAACTTCCTTAATGCGTAGAGCGTAATCGGAGAGAAGTGACTGCGCTCTTGTTAAACGAAGACCCCGCAACCGCGATTTGAGGGTGTCGCCCGTCTCGTTCTTAAACAGGTGCTCAAGGCGGGACCGGCTTAGCCCCACCTGGGTGGCAAGATGGCTGACTCGGAGGCACTGCCCGTAGTCGCCCCTGATCGTGGCGAGAGCCTGGGCGATTCGTGGGTCCATTGGTAAATGACCTCGATTCCAGAGGCAGCACCTTCCCACTTGGTCTGTCTCGCCCGACATTGTCTCTTGAACCAAAACTGCTGCCAGGATACCTTGCCCCCCCCCCCCGCATCGTCAAGAGGCACGATGTCAGACCGTCACATTTCTTGTGACACCTGACGCGTAAAGCCAGAATGTCTGTCCTGCCCCTCTGCCCATTCGCTCCGGTCGGCGTGGCGCGAACATTCGCGGAGCCCGCCCGCTTTTTTCGCATTTTCCGCTTGACAGCCTCGCGGACTTGTGATAGCCTATAATGGTGGTCTTGTTATGGACACATTGTCGCAAGCCAACGCCAGGGCGCGCCGAGCTGCAAGGGAAAGCGCAAGGGTCCCGGCTATGGGGGAATGTGGGGAACTACAAAAAATGAAAAATAGTGGGAACGAAGCTAAGAAGTACTTGAAAACAAAGCACATCACTTTTTTGAGTGGTGCAAATTATGTGCGTTTTGCATGCAAAATAGCGCAAATTAGAGCCTGAACGGAGCAAAAACAGCACATTTTGCTCAAAACGAGCTGAAACCCCTGGGCCGCAAGGCAGGGCCGGCAAGTGACAAAAAGTCGGCTACAGGCTGGGGCCGTCGACGAAGTTGTCAGGGGCCTGCGGCCCACCCGAGCGCCGGACCCCCGGCCTGCCTTGACCCGTCTGTTGCTCTCGAATTCGATTGTGCCCTCTCAGGGGACCGCCGATCCTGGGGATCCGCCGCTGAGAGTGAAATTTCGGATCGACCCGCGCGTTGCCACTCGCTTCGCCCCTTCTCACACTACCCCCTCGCTCACCTGTCTAGTTATTCGGTGCGGGACGTGCGGGCCATCGGCCGGGTGGGGAAGGCTCTGCGTGCGGTGGGACACGAGCCAACAGTTTCTGCGCGCAGTGCGCAAGGTCGCCGGGAGAGTAAATAGCGCAAACCGTTCCGTCCAGACGTTTCGTAAGACTGCTCAAGACATCCTGGTACTGAAGCCGGAGGGTGCCGGGAAAGTACTCGAAGTAGAAGAAACGCGGATTGGGGGTTTCGCGCTCCTTAAGCCCCGCGCGGGGAATGTCTGCGGAGTAGCGTGTCCGCGGCCCAAGAATTACGACGGCATCTGCCGGATCCCGGGCCGTTAACTCCTGATTAGCGTAATTCAACAATAGCTCGAGCCCGCCTTGCCGCTGTTGCAGCACGCGGTAGGAGACTGCTCCCAGTTCCAGCGTGCGAAGTGATCCGGCGAGTTGCACGAATCCTGCGTCATCGAATTCGTCCTCATGGAACAATTCTCTTTGCTGGTCGAGATTGAAGGCCCTCAATCGAACCGAAGCACAGGGGATCTGCTTCAGCAAGCTGGAGAGCGAACCCAGCAAGAACGCTCGATCCCAGGCGCGTAGTGCCGGCGTGCGGGGGTTCGTGGGAGCGGCATCCAGCAAGACCGTCAGCCGTAGGCCTCTGCCGCTCTTATCCATCGTGATGGGCCACGGCCGAACTCCCATGGGGATGACGGTTCCGGGAGAGACGGCCACTTGCACAGCCTGCTTGCTGCCGGCGTGGCCCACCTGCGCCAGCCAGTTCTTGCGCGACGTGCGGCCCGTTTGCTGGTCCATGACCAGGACTTCCACTCGATACTTCCCCTCTCCTGCTGCGAATCCTCCACTCATCTGGAAGCCCTGTTTCAGTTGGCCGGGTTTTGTCACATCAGTCGCCTCCGGCACCCGGTAGTCATCGACGAAAAGAACGGGCTGGCCGCCGTGCGGCGTAACTCGAGAGTAGATGAAGACGTCAGTCGCCCGCCCCTCAAATGTGGAAAGCGAGCAACTGATGATGTACCCAAGATCGAACCGAAACGCAAAGTCGAGCATGGGCCGTTGCGTCTGGATTGAACAATGCAGTGGGATAGGAGAGCGCTCGATGTCGAAAATACGTCCGACCCGCTCCGCAGCGGCAGCGCTCAAGGGTTCTTGCCCTTGGGCGGGCGAGACCGCAAGCAACCAGATCGACAGGCCGGTCAGCAGCAGGCGGCTTTTGACGGAAACGGAATCCATAGAATGCGGGGTATCCGTTTTGGCTTCGGTACAAGGCAGGTATATACCCACCCCGCCACCGCGTCAACCCGGAGGTTTGGCGGGGCAGCGAAACTGCGGTGGAGCGGCGTATAGGATGTGGAGTGGCTCATGACGTTGGCTAAGAACGAGCCTCGGCTGCGGTGAAAGGGAGCGGTTACGCGCCCGGAACGAGAGCACGAAAGTACTATGGATCGCGGAAATAAGTGGCCGTATACATTGTGGTGTCCCGGCGTACAGCCTAAGATTATTGTAGGAATCACCGAAGATAATGGGAAAAACACCTAAAAACTCTGGACGAATCCCCCATAAACCCCTCAAATACATGTTGACAGCAAGGAGCCCAGGGCGTATATGCATAGACTCAGGAGAGTGCAAATATTCCTTTGCCTGAGAGGCTCGACTTCTGAAGCCATCAGTGAAAGAACTCAATTTGCGGGGTTCAGCGTATGGCAGAAACCAGAGAGGTTATGGACATCCGGGAAGCGTCGGAATACTTGGGAGTCTCCCGCGAAACGCTATACAAGTACGTTTTTGATGAGAGGATCCCAGCCTTCAAACTAGGGAACAGGTGGAAGTTCAAGAAAACGCTTCTGGACCGCTGGATGGAGATGCAGAGCACACAATCCAATCACCGTTCGACGCGTAGAAAACGCCTTATGGATCAGTAGGGAGCAAAGCGGATGTTTGGAAAGGGGAAAGGCAAGGGCTTGGTGGGGTTGGATATCGGGTCGAGCGCCGTCAAGGCCGTGGAGCTCAAGAAGCATGGAGATTCCTACGAACTGGTCAACTTCGGCTTAGAGCTTCTGGGGCAGGACACGGTGGTGGACGGCTCGATCATGGACGCCCTCACGGTCTCTGCCGCGATCGAAAGGATTTTCGAGGGCAACAAGATCAAGACCCGGAATGTGGCGACTGCGGTTTCCGGGCACTCGGTGATCGTGAAGCGAATCACGGTCAATGCGGCCAGCGACGAAGACCTGAGTGAGGTCATGCCCTACGAGGCCCAGCAGCACATTCCGTTTGATATTTCGGATGTGAACCTGAGCTACCAGTGGCTGGGGAATTCTCCCTCGGGAGAGGGAACTGACGTCATGCTGGTGGCGGCAAAACGCGAGAAGATTCTCAATCACACGAATGTCGTGAACCAGGCGAATAAGACGCCCTTTGTCGTGGACTACGACGGCTTTGCCGTGTTCAACGCCTTCGGTGCGAACTACGAAGTTCCTGCCGACATGATCGTCGCCCTGCTCAACATCGGCGCCAGCATCACCAACATTGTTGTGGGACGGGGAGAATTTCCCCTGTTTGCGCGGGATGTCTCGGTCGGCGGCAATCAGTATACGGACATTCTGCAGAAAGAACTCGACCTGAGTTACGAAGATGCGGAGAAGCTGAAGCAGGGTGAGCAAGTTGGTGGCATAACGCGCGAACAGATGATTCCTCATCTTCGCTCCGTCTCGGAGATCCTGATGCTGGAAGTTCAGAAGACTTTTGACTACTTCCGGCAGGCCTCTTCTGCGGATAACACCCAGGCGATTTACCTGGCCGGAGGGACGGCCGCGATGGATGGCCTGGTGGAGCAATTGAAAGAGGAATTCCGTGTTCCGGTCGAAATCATCGATCCTTTTCGAAAGGTTAAAGTAGATTCGCGAAAGTTCGACGAGGCTTTGCTGCAAGACATTGCTCCCAGTCTATGCGTGGCGACAGGGCTGGCGCTGAGGAGCTTTGATTAACCATGTCATTCATTAAAATCAACCTGCTGGGGTTGGCGGCGCCGAAGCCGAAGGCTAAGGCTGCTGCGCCTGAACAGAAGTCAATGGTGCCGGTGTGGATTTTTCTCGGCGCCATGGTGGTGAGTTTTGGGATCGTGGGCATCTTGTACCTGATTTGGAACGGGTCGATTGCCAAGCTGAATGTGGAACTCAAGAAACAGCAGGTCGAGCAGACGCGCCTGGTAGCCATCCGGCAGGAGAACGCCCGATACGAAGGCACGCGGGCGCAGCTCGAGCAGCGAGTCAAAGCCGTGCAACTGCTTCAAACCACCCGCCTGGGCCCGACGGAATTCATGAGCGTCCTGGGCGACGTGGTTGCCAAAACTCCCACGGACCTCTTTTTTGCCTCGGTGACTCATGAGGGTGACCGGGTGACGATCCAGGGGCAAGCGGGGTCTGCTAATTCGGTTGCAACCCTGCTGGCTTTATTGAAGAGTTGCGGGTATTTCGATGACGTTCAGCTCCGACAATTCTACGAAGACGACAAGCCGGATCTAGTTAACTACAAGTTTAATCTGGACTGTTCCTATAAACCGCCTTCAGGGACCACCACGCTCACCCAGGCTAGCGCCGGGGCGGCCACCCCTCAGCGGCCAGGAATGTAAACGAAGAACGGGCGGCTCCCGAGACTCCCTGAAGCAATTGCCAGGAGGACCGCAGGCGGAGAGAGTGTTAGCGCGATGGCGATGCCCAAAACTTTCGGGGAGCTCCCGGTGCTTGCGCAAGGCGGGGTTTTTGCTTTGATCGCGGTAATTCTGGCAGGAGCGGTTTTCTATTTCCTGGTGCTCCCCGTCAAGGAAGCACGAGTTACCCTGCAAGCCAAAATCGAGAAGCTTAAGGTCGAGAACTTGCGCAACGGGATGATCGAACGAGAACGGACCGAGTACCTGAATCGTATTGCGGAGCTGGAGAAGCAGCTTGAAACGCTCAAGTCGATTGTCCCGGAAGAGCAGGCTACGGATGATTTCCTGAGGATGGTGTTCGCCGACGCCAAAGCCGCTGGCGTCAACATTCGCACTTTTGTATCGCAGAATCTGGTGCACAAAGATATTTACACCGAGATGCCGTTCAATCTGCGGCTCGACGGAACTTACTACGGACTGCTGGCTTTCTTCGATCACTTGGCTCATGAACAGCGCATCGTAAGCGTTTCCGGTCTTACTTTAGGCCCCCCGGCAGGGGGCGGTATGGGGTCGTTCAAAATCAGTGCCGACGAAACGGTGGGGGCGAATTGCGTGCTGACCAGCTACTTCAGCGCGGCTTCAAACACGGCCCCGGCGGCACCCAAGAGATAGGTCAGGACGAGGACTATGTCCAAAGGCAGACTTGAGCTCAGGCGCGCGACCCTGGCGGTCTGTGTGTTTGTACTGATGGGGGCAATAACGGGGGTTTGCCCCGGGCAGGCCGGGTCTGAAAAGACGCCCGCGGCCAACATGCCTGCCCCCAAAGCCGCGTCCTCACCTGCCAAGGCCGGCGGCAGCACCTCATCGCCGGGGGCGGCATCCCAATTGACCACGAAGGAAGGTCAGGCCGGATTGCCAAAGACTCCATTTGCCTCGGGCCCCCGCAATTCGGTGGCGCCTGCAAAGTCAGGAGCTGTTTCCGGAGTCGGGCCGGGAGTCGCTGCCCGGCCACCCAAATCGGCGACTCCGAGAGAGTCGTCTTCTGCGCCCGGGCGCCGGGATCCATTCAAGGTCTGGGTGGCGCCGAGCTCGGCGGACCACTCGGCATTCGAGCCTGTACGGCTGCCGGCAGGTACGCGCGGACTGGTGATCTCGGGCCTGCGACTCGAGGGGATCGTACGCCAGCAGCCCGCCGACGAAATGATCGCGGTAGTTACGAATGATACGAAACGGGCCTACTTCCTGAGAGTCAACGATACCGTATACAACGGCGTGGTTAGCAAGATCACTCCGGCGGCCATTTACTTTAAGGAGAACTCACACGACTCTCAGGGCCGGGTGGTTACGCGCGAAGTGGAAATCAAACTGGGTTCAGCTCTTGGAGAAGGAAGATGAGACGATTATTCACCCTATGGTTGGCGACGACATGGCTGTTGGCGGCAACGCCGCGCGCGCCCGAGAGCCGCCCAACAGGGGTTTGGGACGCGGGGGCGACCCAGACGATGGCCCTCGCCAAGGCGGCCAAGAAGCCGTCGGTTTCTGAGATCTTGGTCACACCCAAGCCGGCGGGGGACGTCACGATTGATGTGGCTATGACGCAGCCCGCGAAATTCCAAGTCTACCGATTTGACCATCCGGACCGGCTGGTGGTGGACGTCGAGGGGACGACCAACGCGGTTCCTCGGAAACTCATTCCTGTGACCTCGGCAATTGTGAAGGAAGTGAGGGTGAGCCAGTACCGAGCGGAGGATCCCGAAGTGGTCCGCATTGTCGCCGATCTGTCGGGTAACCCGTCATTTGAGGCGCGATCCTCCGACGGTGGTATACGCCTTGAGGTCAAGCCGCGTACCACGGCCAACTCTCCAGAGGCTGCCGCGGCGGCTTTAACGCACGCAACCGGCGTCACTGGCGCGACGGCTCCGGAAGCGGCGTCTTCCCACGGAACTTCCGTCTCTGCCGGCGCTGCCCTGGCGGCTGCACTAAAGAAGGAGGCGACCGAGAATCACGCCCCGGAGCCGGCGGCGCCGGCGCACAAGAAAGCTGGGAAACCAGCCGTTACTCCAGCCCCGGCGACGACACACAAAATTCCTGCCTCCCTCGTGAGTGCTTCGGAACCGCCAACCGTTGAAAGGGCTGCCAAGCGTGATGAACCCGGACCTGGCTACGACACTCCGATCCCTGCTGCGCCGAGCCGCCGCGACTTTGCCGCGGCCCCCCGGCCGACACCCCAGAACCCCACACCGGAGGCTCTCAAGGCAGGCAAAGCTGCGCAAGTGCTCAGCGCAGGGAACACCTCCAATCCACCTGTAAACGCAGGCGCCGCTGCGGAAGCGCCAGCCCCGCCTGGTGAGGAGACACCGGCTTACACTGGTGAACAGATTTCGCTCAACCTCAAGGACGTGGACCTGAAAGATTTCTTCCGCCTTGTTCACGAGATCAGTGGGCTGAACATACTTGTAGACCCCAATGTGTCGGGTTCTGTGACTATGGTTCTAGACAACGTGCCTTGGGACCAGGCACTGGACATCGTTCTCAAAGACAATGGATTGGGCAAGGTCCTGGAAGGAAATGTTCTCCGCATCGCCAGGTTTGATACCCTTATGGCGGAGCAGGAGACCGCCAACAAGTTGGCTGCCGAGCGTCTGAGGGCGGCCCCGCTGGTCACGATTTTTCGTCCCGTGAATTATGCCAACGCTAACGACATCATGACGCTCTTCAAGACCTGGTCCGGCAACAGGGAAAGGACCGGGAGCGAGTCCAGCAGCGGACCGCTTTCGGCGCGCGGAACTGTGCTTGTGGACAAGCGCACCAACACGCTCATTATCTCCGACGTGGCCTCGCACATCCCGAAGATCGAGGAGGCGATCGCCAAACTTGATACGAAGACCAAGCAGGTAGCCATCGAGGCCAGGATTGTACTGGCAACCTCGACCTTTCAGCGCACCTTGTCGGCCGCCTTGGTAGGATCGTCCTCGAATACTTCTGGTTCGACGACTGGCGTTGCGCAGACGGGGACGGGATCCAGCATAACCCCCCCGACCCCGGGAACGCCAACGTATACCGTTCCGGCAAACGCCACGTCGGGATTCGGCGTGGTGGCGATTACCAACTTCTCGGAGCGCTACCTGATTGATGCGGTGATTTCGGCGGCGGAGATTCGCAGCCAGGCAAAGACGATCTCGCGCCCCAGCATCATCACCCAGAACAACACTGAAGGAATGGTTCAGCAAGGTACTCAGCTTCCGGTCCAAACCAGTATCAACAACACCATTTCAGTACAATACGTGGACGCAACCCTCAGGCTCTCCGCCCTGCCGCAGGTCACCGACGACGGCCACATCTTCCTGAAACTGCAAGTGCAGAACGCGAGTCCCGGCAACATCGTCACCAATGCCGCAGTGAGCATTAATATGCAGCAAGCCACCACCCAGGTGCTCGTTCCGGATGGCGGGACGGTGGTGTTCGGCGGAGTCACGGTGACTCAGCGCCAGAACTCCGTCACGCAGATCCCGTTGCTTGGCAACATCCCCCTGCTCGGGAATCTTTTCAAGTCGACGAATGTGCAGGACTCGGACCAGGAGTT
>Ga0116217_10001365_pt1 | contig 23743 bp, 17 predicted proteins | sample Sb_taG_6_FD_89697 | JGI IMG/M metagenome (GOLD analysis project Ga0116217, IMG submission 89697) | Peat soil microbial communities from Weissenstadt, Germany - Sb_50d_4_PS metaG | ecosystem: Environmental > Terrestrial > Soil > Wetlands > Peat | place: Germany: Weissenstadt | collected 2010-09-21 | reverse complement strand
TGCATCCAGCTCCAGCTGCTCCTGCCCGCTGAGCGCGGACACTTTCCCGCGATAGCTTTTCAGGTGCCGCTGCGCCGTCTCGAACGCTTCCTGCGCCTTATTCAGGTTCTTGCCCACATTTTCAAACTGGTTCTGGAAGAAGTCGAACGACTTCTGCGCCTTGGCCAGTTCGGCGCGGCTCTTCTCAAAGCCCTTGGCGACTTCGTACCACTTATGCACCAGCGAAATCGTATGCAGCGTCATCAGCAAGGTGTTGGGTGAGACAGGAAACACGTGCTGCTCATTCATCCAGTCGCCCAGTTCGCGATTGCGGATCACTTCCATATAGAGCGTCTCGCTCGGTAGATACATGAGCGCAATGTCAGTCGTGCCATTCTCCGGCTGGATGTACTGCTGGATGCGCTTCGCTTCCGCCTTCATCACGCGCACCAGCGCCACGCGCGCCTCCTCGATCTCGGCTTTGTCGTTGCTCTCAAAGAGCGCAATCACCTGCTCGCGCGGAAACTTGGCGTCGATCGGCAGTTTGCGATCGGGAAAATAAATGACCGCGTCCGCGCGTCCTCCGCCCTCGCCAGGCGATGCCTGCAGCGCGAACATGTGCGCGGGCAAAAAGTCCGCGAGCAACCGCTCCAGGCTTGCTTCACCGAACTGGCCGCGCAGATGCGGCAGCTTAAGAAGGTTGTTGAGATCGTTGATCGAGTGACCGAGCGCGCCCACTTCCCGGAGCTGCTCTTCCGCGGCCTTCAAGTGCTGCTGAACTTTTTCGAACTGCGCAAACCCTTCCTTGATGTTCTGATCGAGTTTCTGCTGCACCTGCTCGGTAATCGCCATCAGCTTCGAGTCCACGCGATCGCGAATCGAGTCGAGGCTCTGCGCCGTCTGCTGATTCAGGCTCTGAAATTCGACTTTAAGTTGCTGCGTAGTGAGCAGCAGAGAACTGGTCATCTCGCTGCGGCCATCGCTCAAGCTCCGGTTTTGCTCTTCCCGTCCCGCCGAGAGTTGCTGCTCCACTGAGCTCCGGATCTCTGAAAACCCTTGCTGGATGCGGTCTGTGACCTGCTGGCGCAGGTCCCCTTTAGTCTGCTCCAGCCGACTGGCCATATCGGCAGTGCTGACACTGATCTTCTGGCCAAGCGCGGTATTGAACCTTTCGAGCTCACCTGCAACTTCCGCTTTTACATCCACTTGCGCGGCCCCTGAAACGCGGCGCAGCAGAACGGCCGAAAACCCAAGCAGGACAAGGGTTCCAGCGAGCACAGTAACCAGTAGTATGGTCTCCATAGTAAGTGGCTGACCTGAATTCTAGAGGCTAGCGTCAGAGATGGAAAGCGGAACTTTACCGGCGATACCCGCGCCGAAACGCCAACCACACAATTATGCTCCGGGCCCTGGCGGTCTCATTCGCGACATTGGTGGTAAGTCCCGGACTCTGCGCGGCGCAAGCAACTCCGCCGGCAGTTCAATTTCCTAGCCACGACGCTAGCAACAAGCAGCCCAACCCCCACTCGAACTCGGCGGCCGGACCATCCTCCGGTGAGGACTCCGCCGCCGAGAACGAACTCTTGGGAGCGGCCAACCAGAACCGCGAACGCGCCGGCGTTCCGCCATTGCGCATGGATGAAAGTCTGCGCGAAGCAGCGCGAGCGCACGCACGGCAAATGATTGCGAACGGGCGTCTGGACCATCAATTCTCCGGCGAGCCCGCACTGATGCAAAGAATTGCCCTGGTCACTCCCTTGGACGGCGCGCCGACGATCGACCGTGCAGGCGAGAACGTTGCTTATGCCACTACCGCTCCGGAAGTGAATACCGCCCTGATGCATTCACCCCCGCACCGGGAGAACCTGCTCGATACCGGATTCAACGTCGCGGGCATCGCGGCCATCCGGAGCCAAGGCAGGCTGTATGTAGTCCAGGACTTTGCGCACCAGATCCCTTCGTATTCCGCCGAGCAGAGCCGAACATTAATCGGCCGCGCCGTGAGTGAACTACGGCAACAGGCAGGGCTATCGAAGCTAGTCCAGCTGACGCCGCCGAATCTTGACGAGGCCGCCTGCTCGCTGGCAAAAGAGGGCCGCCCAAACGCCCATCTGCTCGCCACCGCCTACGATAATCGAAGAATGATCACTTACACCGAGAGCCATCCGGAAGTGCTGCCCCAAGCTGCGGTGAGTATGCTGCGCGACCCCGGCGTCCGCCAATTCGCGGTAGGCGCCTGCTACGCGCGCAATGCGACTTATCCGACCGGGACTTACTGGGTTGCGATTCTTCTCTACTAACGTTCTGCGCTGTTGATGAAGTGAGGATTCCGAGCTGCTCGGCGCATGCGGGCGGGGCGCCCGCACCACACAAGCCTGCCACGCATGCTCTGTGCTAACCTGCGAGAACCTGATTCTTCAACTCTGGCCTGCCCGTATGGAACCTGCTCCGCGAATCCGCATCGGGACCGCCGGCTGGTCCTACAAAGACTGGGACGGAATTCTGTATCCGCCGGAAGTGACGCGGAAGAAGATTCATCCCGTCGAATTTCTTGCCAGATTCTTCGACGTCATCGAAATCAATACTTCGTTCTACGGACACATCCGGCCGGAACTGGGCCGTCTATGGTCGCGGAAGGCAGCGGCGGTAAATCCAGATTTTCGTTTCACCGCGAAGCTGCACCGGTCCTTCACCCATTCTCCGCTGGCGATCATGGAACCAACCTCGGCGGCCAGCATCCGCCCGAATGACCATGATGAGCGCCTTGCTCGTGAGGGACTGGACTCGCTGGCCGCGGAAGGCAAGCTGGGCGCGCTGCTTGTCCAGTTCCCCGTCTCGTTCAAGAACACCAGCCTGAACCGCGAATATCTGGAGCAGTTGCTGCGGCAGTTTATCGAATATCCGCGCGTGGTCGAAGTGCGGCACGACAGCTGGAATAATCCGGAAACGCTTGCCGAATTCATGCGTCACAACGTCGGTTTCTGTAACATCGATCAGCCACTCCGGGGCCGTTCGCTCGCACCGACCGAGCACGTGACCTCGAGTGTCGGATACGTTCGCCTGCACGGCCGCAACTATGAGCACTGGTTCGACAGCGGGTCCGACAGCGATAACCGCGACGACCGTTACAACTACCTCTACAAGCCAGGGGAGTTAGAGAAGTGGAAAGAAAAAGTCGAGATCATCGCGCGTCAGGCCGAGTCAACTTACGTGATCGCGAACAACACTTTCAGGCCAAAGCCGCCGTGAATGCACTGGAGTTGAGGCATCTGCTGGACGGCAAGAAAGTCCGCGCCCCGGAAACGCTAGTAAAACATTACCCAGAACTCCGGGAGATGGTTGAGATTGAAGACGCGCGTGGAGATTATCCGCTGCTGGCCTGACGGCGAACAACCAGCAACCGCGCTCACTTCGACTCGGCCGTTCACTTGGCCGCAATCGCAGAATCCATTTCGCATCGACGTTCATCTATCCATCATGAACCTCGATAGTCGCTTTGTAGAACCTCTTTCCTCGCACCGACCTCTCCACGCAAGTTTGCCGGAGGAAACAACGCGCGCCGCCGCCCCCGAATCTGTGGATGCCGCCCTGCTCGATTCTTACTCGCGGGCGGTTACAGCAGCGGTTGAAAGAGTAAGTCCGTCGGTGGTGAATGTTAATGTTGAAGTGCATCAGGCGGTGCGCCCAGCGAGCGGCCGATGTCGTTCCCGTGAACGTCCACGTGAGCGCCGCGGCGGCGGCTCCGGTTTCGTATTCACGCCCGACGGATTGATTCTCACCAACAGCCACGTTGTGCACGACGCCACCCGGATCGAGGTGACGCTGGCCGACGGACGGCGCGCTCCAGCTCACACCATCGGCGACGATCCGGCGACCGATCTGGCGGTCATTCGAATCGATGCTTCCGGATTGCAGGCCGTTCCCCTGGGAGATTCCCAGCAACTCCGGCCGGGGCAGATGGCAATTGCGATCGGCAATCCCTACGGCTTTCAGTCGACGGTGACGGCGGGCGTGATCAGCGCGCTCGGACGATCATTGCGTTCGTACTCGGGCCGTCTGATCGAGGACGTCATTCAAACCGACGCCGCCCTGAACCCGGGGAATTCAGGAGGCCCGCTCGTCGACTCGCGCGGCCAGGTGATCGGAGTCAACACGGCGACGATTCTGCCGGCGCAGGGAATCTGTTTTGCGATCGGCATCAACACCGCAAAATTCGTTGCCAGCCGCTTGCTGCGCGATGGAAGAATCCGGCGCAGTTACATCGGAGTTTCGGCGCAGACCGTACCAATTCATCGCCGGGTGGTGCGCTTCTATGGTCTAGCGCGAGAAACCGGCGTGGTTATCGTTGGCATTGAGGACCGAAGCCCGGCGCGGACCGCAGGCTTGCGCGAGGGTGATGTAATCGTGGCGCTCGACGAGCAACCGGTCGCGGGCGTGGATGATCTGCATCGTTTGTTGACTGACGCACAAGTGGGTGCGCGGTGCGCTTTGACGGTGATTCGCCACACCGAGAGGCTGACCTTGGCGATCTTTCCCGAAGAAGCTGTGTGATGGTGGAGTGACGGGCCTCCCGTCCAGCCGATGCTCTCAGTGAGTAGTGGTGGACGGGGACGCCCGGCGCTCCACTTGCAAAATCGGCCCCTCCTATCGCATTGCACACACTGGATTTCGTGTGTTAGCTTCGATTTCGAGAGGTCTGCTTGCGACACACGGTTCCGGCTGGGATGGACCGCAAAGAATCCGACGTCTACCTGCGGCTCGATCGGGCGCGTCTTCCTCAGCATATTGCGATCATCATGGATGGAAACGGGCGCTGGGCCCGGCGGCGGCACATGCCGCGCGTTGCCGGACACCGCGCCGGCGTCGCCGCCGTGCGTTCGACGGTCGAAACCGCTGCGCGCATAGGAATTCCTGCTCTGACGCTCTACGCCTTCTCCGAAGAGAACTGGAAAAAGCGTCCCAAGACGGAAGTCGACTTCCTGATGCGCCTCTTGTGCCGCTATCTCCGGGCGGAAATCAAGACGCTCAACGAAAATAACATCCGGTTGAAATACATCGGGCGTCAGCATGAGTTGCCGGAATCGGTGCAGCGCGAAATGGCCGAAGCGAGCGACGCCACATCGAAAAATACCGGAATGCTTCTGACCCTGGCGCTGAACTACAGCGCGCGCAGCGAGATTGTCGACGCCTTTCGCTCGCTGGCCGAGGCTGCCGCCCGTAATGGCGGACTTGATCACATGGCCGTCGATGAGCAAGCGATTAGCGACCACCTCTACACGCGCGGTCTGCCGGATCCGGACTTAGTAATTCGCACCAGCGGCGAGATGCGGCTCAGTAATTTTCTGCTCTGGCAATTGGCCTACGCGGAGATCTATGTAACGCAGACGTTGTGGCCCGATTTCCGCGGTCTGCAACTGCTCGAAGGAATTGAAGAATATCAGAAGCGCGATCGCCGCTACGGCGGCCTGGGGCCGGACGGCCATGCTCCGCAGCATACATCGCCCCGGGCCCACGCTGAGGCTAAGCATTGATGAGCGCGGCTCGTGGAGGGACGGCCGCCCCCGGCCGTCCTAGCCGAGCGCAGCTCGGCAGTTGCCTCTCCTCACAGCACCCGTGGAATCGGGATAGGGGAAGCGCGATCGCAAGAATGGTGACCCGGCGAAGCGTGACCCGCAGCGTGATCCCATGATCAAGCGCATCGCCACCGCCGTAGTCTTAATCCCCCTGGTTCTGTTGCTCGTGCTGAAAGCCCCACTCTACCTGCTGTCCATCGTGGCAGGAGCCGTCGCCCTGCTGGCCATCGCCGAGTTCCTGAAGCTCGCCACCCATTACGCAGTCCAGCCCATGGCGCCGGCGACGTATGCCTTCGTCGCGCTCTTCTTTGTATTCGTAATAGTAGCGTCCAGCAATCGCACGCCCCTGGTTGAGACAACGGCCATTCTCTACGGGAGCGCGCTAGCAGTGGCGCTCGCTCCCTTTGTATTTCTCACCGTAGCCATGCGGCGGGCAGCCTTGGCCAGTGGCTATCCGGCAGCAGCGGCTTCGACGTTTGCCTTCGCGTACATTGCCATCCCGATGGCGCTGCTGGTCGCGATCCGCCAACAACCAGCGGGAGCGATCTGGACCATCTACACGCTGCTCGCCGTCTGGGCGGGAGACATCTTCGCCTACTTCGTCGGCAAGTCGCTGGGGTGTCACCCAATGTCGCCCGAGATCAGCCCGAAAAAAACCTGGGAAGGCGCAGTGGCGTCAATCCTGGCCAGCGTGATCGTCGGCACGTTGTGGATGCAGCACGCGCCCGCAATCAGTTCCGCACTGCTGCGAATTGGATTGATTGACCGCCGCGATGGCATGTTCGGCCTGGAGAAGCCACAGCTGTGGCCCATCATCCTGCTGTCGGCGGTAGTCAACATCGCGGCGCAGTTAGGCGATCTGGTCGAGTCGCTCATCAAGCGCGGCGCCGGAGTCAAAGATTCCGGCACCATCCTCCCGGGCCACGGAGGCATGCTCGATCGCATCGACGCCATGTTGTTCGCCGTGCCCGTGGTGTGGGCTTATGGCGCCTGGCGGCTGATGCAGTAGGCAGCATTCGGACACGTACGTTTCCGCTCTTCTGCGCCCTTCCGGCATAATCGTCGTCTAAGTAGTAATTAATTAAGGTAGAAAGTTTCCCAAGGAGTTTGTCGCTATGCTCTTCCCCGTCTGCGGTTCGAAAAACCCATCCCATCTGCTGCTTTTTCTTGCGGCGTGCGTCTGCTCCCTATGGTTTGTAGCGCCGGGCTTTGGCCAGCAAACCACGCCGCTACCCACAGCCGTCGCGGGCGGCGAAAAGGTGCAGCCTGATATTGACAAAGCTAAACGTGTGGGAACCCAGCCGGCAGAACCGCCTGCGGTGCTGCAGCAACTCAATTCCGCGATCGAGCAGCTCACCGCCAGGATTTCCCCTGCCGTGGTTCAAATTCTGGTTACCAGCTATGGTGCCCAGGAAGAGAACAGTCACAGTCAAACCGCGCTCATAACACGCGAGCATGTGATCGGTTCCGGAGTGATCGTCGACCCGGACGGCTACATCATGACCAATGCCCACGTGGTCGAAGGGGCGCAGCGCATCCACGTGGCTCTCGCCATGCCTTCAGTGGATTTTCCCGACCAGATCTTACCCGTCGGCAAACAGCGGATCGTTGAGGCACGCTTGGTCGGCCTCCACAAGGAGACCGACCTCGCCCTGCTCAAGGTTGAGCAGACCGGCTTGCCCACGCTTTCGTTGGGCAGCCGCCGGCCGGTGCATCAAGGACAGTTAGTGTTTGCCATGGGCAGTCCCGAAGGGCTGGAGAACTCTGTGACCATGGGCGTCGTGAGTTCAGTTGCGCGGCAGGCAGATCCGAACCGTCCCATGGTCTACATTCAAACCGATGCTCCCATCAACCCCGGCAATAGCGGCGGTCCATTGGTGGATAGCGACGGCTATGTCGTAGGGATTAACACCTTCATCCTCTCCTCAGCAGGTGGCAGCGAGGGGTTGGGCTTTGCCATCCCGGCGCGAATCGTGCAATTCGTGTATGAGAGCCTGCGCAAGTACGGACACGTGCACCGCATCGAGGTCAAGGCGGGCGCTCAAGCAATTACGGAGAGCCTGGCCAAAGGCCTGGGGCTAACGCAAAATTGGGGCGTAGTGATTGACGACGTCATCCCCGGAGGTCCCGCCGAAGCTGGCGGCCTGAAGATCGGGGATATTGTGGTAAGGGCCGATGGCCGCGCCATCGGCACGTTGCCCGCCTTCACCGCTGCGCTATACCTGCATCCGCTTGATGTATCTCTCAAGCTCGAGGTGCTCCGTGGGACCGAGCGAAAAACACTCTACATCGCCGCGCTCGAGATGAAAGACGCGCTGGATGTTCTGCCTGAGCTGGCGAATCCGCGCGACAATTTGGTTTCCCGGCTCGGGATACTGGCGCTCGACTTGAACGATGATCTGCGTTCCACGTTGGGCCCTCTGCGCAATCCCTCCGGCGTAGTCGTGGTGGCACGAGTAGCGGATTTCCTGAGTTCCGCGAATGGCCTCGAGACTGGAGATGTCATCCACAGCGTGAACCAGATCTCGATCGACTCTTTGACGTCTCTCCGCGCGACCCTCAGACAAATCAAGCCGCACGATCCTGTCGTACTGCAGGTAGAGCGGGGCGGGGGATTTCAGTGGCTGGCGTTTGAGATGGAGTAGCTTTCGTAGACCTCAGCCGGACATCGGAACCGCGCCTCGTCCCGTACAATAGTAGAAGTCCTGCCTCGCTTGCGTATGAAACGCATCGCTATCCTCGGTTCGACCGGCTCGATCGGCCGCAGCACTTTGAGTGTGGTCGAGAGCTATCCCGACCGCTTCCAGGTCTCAACGTTGGCCGCCGGCAACAATGCCGAGCTCGCCTTTGAGCAAGCCGTCCGCTGGAAGCCGCGAGTCGTATCGCTGGCGGATGAAGCCGCCGCGCAAGCACTCCAGTCGAAACTCCGGCAAGCAGGCTTAAGCAGGAACGACGTCGAAGTCGTCCATGGCGCCGCGGGCACGGTGCGGGTAGCGACTCATCCCGAGGTGGATTTCGTGGTCAGCGCGATTGTGGGCGTCTCCGGCCTGGAGGCGACCTACGAAGCGGTGCGCGTGGGCAAGACCGTAGGCCTCGCCAACAAAGAATGCCTGGTTGTGGCGGGCGAACTGATCACAGCCGAGGCCCGGAAGCAGGGCAAGTCGCTCTTGCCAATCGACAGCGAGCACAACGCCGTCCATCAGTGCCTGCGCGGCGGCCGCATGGACGAAGACGGGAAGGTCCACGAGGTAGAGCGCATCTGGCTGACCGCTTCCGGCGGCCCGTTTCTGAATACGCCCAAGTCGGAATTTGCATCAATTACGGTGCAACAGGCGCTCAATCATCCCACCTGGAAAATGGGGAAGAGGATCACCATCGACTCCGCCACCTTGATGAATAAAGGGTTCGAGGTGATCGAGGCATGCCGCCTGTTTCAGGTCCCGCCCGAGCGCGTGCAAGTCATTGTGCATCCGCAGTCTACGATCCATTCCCTGGTCGAATTCGTGGATGGCAGCATTCTTGCCCAGATTTCGGTCACCGATATGCGTCTCCCTATTCTGTACGCACTAACATATCCAGAGCGGATCCCCTCGGATCTTCGGTTCTCGATAAGTGACTTACGGCATCTGGATTTCTGCCCCCCGGATATGAAAAAATTCCCTTGTCTCCGATTGGCATACGAAGCGGCGGCTGCGGGAGGCTCAAAAACCATCGCCCTGAACGCCGCCGACGAGGTCGCGGTAGCTGCGTTTCTGGAGGAGCAGATCGGATTCGAGGACATTCCGCGAATCATCGAGGCAGTAATGGCGGCAACGCCAGCCCGACATTTGGAATCTATACAGAAGGTACTCACTCTGGACACCGAGGCCCGCCTTTTGGCAAGAGAAATCGTAAAGCAGCGCCGCCGAAAGGGATCGCCCATCGGGGCCATTTCATAACAGGAATTTTGGAGTAATCTGGGAATGATGCCGCAGCTTTTGTCCATCCTTCATACCATTTTCATCATGGCGATCGTGCTCGGATTCATGATCTTGATTCATGAGTTCGGACACTACGCAGCAGCCAAGTATTTCGGCGTCCGCGTAGAAGTCTTTTCCATCGGCTTCGGCAAGCGTCTGCTGGGTTTCACCAAAGGCGATACCGACTATCGCATCAGCGCCATTCCGCTCGGCGGTTACGTGAAGATGTCGGGCGAGAACCCCATGGACGATCGCACCGGCGATCCGGGCGAATTTCTGTCGCATCCCCGCTGGCAGCGCTTCATCGTAGCCATTGCCGGACCCGCCATGAACGTCCTGCTCGCCTTTGCATTGTGGACCGGCGTTTTCATGGTGCATTACGAATACCCCGCCGTGATCGATGGTCCTGCCTTCGTGGGATGGGTCATGCCCGGCACACCCGCCGCCAATGCTGGCATTCAACCCGGCGACCAGATCGTCCGCGTCGATGACATCGACAACCCCAACTGGGAACAAGTGGGCTTCAAAGAAGCGCTCAGCCCCAATCAGCCTTTGAAGTTTGAGATTCTGCGCAAAGGCGTCATTTCCGACATTACTCTCGTCCCTCAGCCCATGGGCCGCAATGAAGCGGGCGATGTGGGAATGGTGCCCAAAGAGCCAGCCTTTATCGCTACCGTGATCGAACCCGGCATGCCTGCGGACAAGGCTGGCCTAAAAGTTGGGGACCAGATCCTCACCGTCAACGGTCAGGAAATTCCCGCGACCGCAGCGATGATCGATATGCTGACTCGCACCAAGGATCAGCCTCTGGAAGTCGTGGCTCTCCGCAACGGACAAAAACTCACATTCAAGGTTCAGCCTACGCTGTCTGCCGGCCATCCTCCCGGGGAGATGCGCTACCGGATTGGGCTCGCCAGCGCACTAACGAAAGTTGTGCGGTTGCCCTTCCCGCAAGCCGTCCGCAAATCCGTTGGCGAATGCTTCAAGAATTCGTCGCTTATCCTGGAGTTGTTGCAGAAGATGGTGCAGCACAAGGTATCCATGCGTCAGGTCGATGGCCCAATCGGAATCGGCAGCGCCGTGGGCGCGGCCGCCCGCGAGGAAGGATGGACTCCGCTATTATTTGTGAGCGCCATTATCAGCCTCAACCTGGGCGTGATGAACCTGCTCCCCATCCCCATCCTGGATGGCGGCGTGATCCTGCTTCTGCTCATCGAAAGCCTTATGCAGAGGGAAATCAGCCTGCCCATCAAGGAACGTATCTACCAGGCCGCGTTCGTCTTTCTCGTGCTCTTCGCCGTGACCGTGATCTACAACGACATAGTCAAAACCCTGCCCGGCCTAACCAGGATGCCGTAGCTCGTCTGGCGCGGGCGCCCTCGCCCGCGTGCGAGCGCCACTGCGATTTCGGGTGACGCAGCGGTTTTGCACTTTGATTTTGGGTGGCGCAGCGGTTCACCGGGGATGCGCTCGCTTTTGGGTGGCGCAGCGGTTTACCGCTGCGATAAGTGCTCGTTTCCGGCGACCGGCTTTAGCCGCCGAGGGTTCGTTCGCAAATACCGTCCGTACTCACGCCTGCCTCGCGCTTTTCCGACGCCTGGTTTAAAATGGACCTTAAACATGGCCGAAATCCAGCGTAGAAAAACCGTTACCGCCTCCATAGGCGGCGTGCGCGTGGGCAGTAATGCACCAGTTATGGTGCAGTCCATGACCAATACTGACACTGCGGACATCCCCGGCACCATAAAGCAAGTAGCCGCCCTGGCGCGCGCCGGCAGCGAGGTGGTCCGAGTTACCGTCAACAACGACGATGCCGCCAAGGCCATCCCCCACATTGTCGAGGGACTGGCAAAGCAAGGCCTGCGCACGCCCATCGTCGGCGACTTCCACTACAACGGACACCTCCTGCTAACCAAATACCCCGGCTGTGCCGAAGGCCTGGCCAAGTACCGCATCAATCCCGGCAATTCCAGCATCGGCCGCAAGGGTGACGACAATTTCCGCACTATGGTCGAAGTTGCCGTGAAGTATCAGAAGCCTGTGCGCATCGGCGTGAACTGGGGCTCGCTCGATCAAGCCTTGCTGACCAAAATGATGGACGAAAACTCGCTTCTGCCGGAGCCGAAAGATGCCCGCGATGTGACCATGGAAGCAATCGTGGTAAGCGCTCTCACTTCGGCGAAGCTGGCCGAGCAGCACGGACTGCGTCCCGATCAGATCATCCTCAGCGCGAAAGTCAGCGGCGTGCAGGATCTGATCGATGTCTATCGCATACTGGCCGCGCGCTGTGAATACCCTCTGCACCTCGGATTAACCGAAGCCGGCATGGGCGCCAAAGGCATCGTGGCCTCAAGCGCGGCCATGGCCGTGCTGCTGCAGGAAGGCATCGGCGACACCATCCGTGTTTCTCTCACCCCCGCGCCCGGAGGCGATCGCACCGAAGAAGTCCGAGTGGCGCAACAAATCCTGCAGTCGCTGGGTATTCGCAGCTTCACGCCGCAAGTCACCGCCTGCCCCGGCTGCGGCCGCACCACCAGCACCTTCTTCCAGGAAATGGCCGAGCAGATCCAGACCTACCTGCGCGATCAGATGCCGGTCTGGAAACAGACGCACACCGGCGTCGAAGAAATGAAAGTTGCCGTGATGGGCTGTGTCGTCAATGGCCCCGGAGAATCAAAGCACGCGAGCTTGGGTATTTCCCTGCCCGGAACGGCCGAAGAACCGAAGGCCCCCGTCTACGTGGACGGCCGCCTCTTCACCACTCTAAAAGGCGACAAGATCGTAGCCGAGTTCATCAAGATTCTCGACGATTACGTCGACTCCCACTACGCCACAAAAGAAAAAGAAGAAGTAGGCGCGCGCGCCTGAGTCGGGTCGAGTAGCTCGCTTCCTCAACTAACCTAATTTGTCATCCTGAGCGAAGCGCGGCCCCCAGCGCGCACGCTTTTGGCGCGATGGGGTGGAGAAGCGAAGGACCTGCGGTTGGTCGGCAGCGGCGCGTGACCCAGTTCGTCGCCGCGCCCGCGCCGAAGGGATTCATCATGATCACGCGAATCTGGCACGGCAGAACTCCCGCCGCCAAGGCCGACGAGTACCTCAACCTGATGCGAACCATAGCCATTCCCGACTATCGTTCGACCCCAGGCAACCAGGGAGCTTACGCCCTGCGCCGCATGGACGGCAAAACGGCGCACTTCCTAATGGTCACGTTTTGGGAGTCTGAGGAGGCAATCCGGACCTTTGCCGGAAACGATATCAGCGTGGCCAAATACTACGACGTCGACAAAAATTTCCTGCTTGAGATGAGCCGTACTCAACCCACTACGACATGTACGACCGCTAAACAATTTGGGGTGGGAGACGGGAATTGAACCCGCAACCGTCGGAGCCACAGTCCGATGCTCTACCAGTTGAGCTACTCCCACCGCAGACTTCGATTGTACAGACAACGATAACGATTATAGCAAGTGCGGCTGCGTCCGGCGCCGGCTGCGAATCCTGGGTAGTGGCTCAGCTTGATTGTCCCCACAAACGAATTGTCATCCCGAGCGGTGGCGAGGGACTGCTTCTTGCCGGCCGCGGCACGCTGTTTGCTTCTTTACTTCTACACTGACCCAAAACCGAATCCTGATATCATCGCTGTCCTCGACGGAGCTCCCATGCGCAAGCTGATTTTCTCTTTCTGTCTTCTAGTTTTCTCAACCACCCTCGTTGCCGCCCAACAGTACGATCTTGTGCTCGAAGGCGGACGCGTCATGGATCCGGAAACCGGCCTGGATGCCGTGCGCAACGTCGGTATCCGCGACGGAAAGATTGCCCGCATCTACTCCGAAGCGCTCCCCGGACGGCGCGTCGTCCATGCCAGCGGCCTGGTGGTCGCTCCCGGATTCATCGACCTGCACCAGCACGGCCAGGATCTCGCCAGCCAGCGCGTCAAGGCGCTTGACGGTGTCACCTCCGCACTCGAACTGGAAATCGGCGTGCCCGACGTTGCCCAGTTCCTGAAAGCCAAAGAAGGCCACTCGCTGATTCACTACGGCACCTCGGCCAGCCACGCGGCGGCGCGAGCCTTGGTATTCGGAGCGCCGCTGCCGTCCGGCGAAATCCTGCCCAAGAGCGGCCCAGCGACCGACCAGCCAGCCACACCCGACCAGATCGAGGCTATACGGCGACGCCTGCGCGCAGAGTTGGACGCCGGCGGCTTGGCCGTTGGAATGGGAATCGAGTACACGCCCGGAGCAACTCGGCTGGAAGTGATAGACATGTTCCGTCTCGCCGCCGAGCGCAGGGTGCCGGTCTACACCCACGCCCGCAGCTCGGGCCGCGTCGAGCCCGGGCCCACCGTACAGCAGATCAGCGAAGTGATTGGAGCGGCTGCCATCTCCGGCGCTTCGCTGCACATCGTGCACATCAACAGCACTTGCCTGCGCGACGTCTTCGAGTGTCTCTCCCTGGTCGAAGGCGCCCGCGCCCATGGCCTCGATGTCACCACTGAGGCATATCCCTACATCGCCGGCATGACCACCATCAACTCAGCGCTGTTCAACCCCGGCTGGCAGGAAAAACTGGGCATCAGCTACCCACAGCTCGTGCTTCCCGAAACCGGCGAGCACCTCACCAAGGAGCGCTTCGACGAGTTGCATAACTCCAGCACGACGCACGGAGTGATAATTTTCAACAATAAGCAGGAAGTAGTGGACAGAGTGATTCCCCATCCCCTAGTGATGATCGCCAGCGATGGCGAGCAAGGTCATCCCCGCAACGCCGGAACCTACTCGCGCGTGCTAGCCGAATACGTCCGCGAAAAAGGAACGATCACGCTGATGGATGCGCTGCGCAAGATGAGCCTCATGCCCGCCGAGATGCTGGAGCGTTCGACTCTCGACGCGCGGCGAAAAGGCAGATTGCAGGAGGGCGCAGACGCTGACATCGTGGTGTTCGATGCCGCCACCATCACCGACCGCTCCACCTTCGAGAAGCCGATGGAGCCGAGTGTAGGAGTGCATTACTTAGTCGTAGGAGGAACCGTGGTCGTCAACGAAGGCAAGCTCGTCCCGGACGTGTTCCCCGGCCGCCCGCTGGTGGGACCGGGAAAAGGCTTAGCGCCGCACAGCTAGTGGAGAGACGGGCGCCTCGCCCGTCCAGTGGGCATTCGCGGGCTCTAGCTACGGTCGTCCCACGCCCATGTACTGGAATCCCATGGCGCGCAGACGCGACGAGTCGAGCAGATTCTTGGTGTCGATGATGATCGGCCGCTTCACCAGATGCCGGATCCTCGCGAAATCCAGCGTCCGGAACTCAGGCCACCCTGTAGCAACCACCAAGGCATCCACTCCTTCGGCCACTCCGTAAGCTGATTCGCAGTACTTCACCATGCCGTTCAGTTGCAGCCGCGCATCGGGCATCGCCACCGGATCGTAAGTCCGCACCCGCGCTCCCCCGGCCAGCAGGCTCTGCGCCAGTTGCACCGAGGCCGATCCCGCAACGGAATTGGTGTTCGGCTTGAACGACAGTCCCAGGATGCCGACGTCCTTGTTCTGCACGGTATCGATCGCAGCCGACACTTTCTGCAGGAGCCGGTTCGCCAGGTCCACATTCACCTCGCGGGCGGCATTCAGCACTTTCAGGTCGACGCGATTCTCTCGCGCCAGCCCGGTCAGCGATTCCATATCACTCTCGGCGAAAATCCCGCCCATGCCGGCGCCCGGTTGCAGGCAGCGCGGAGCAATCTTTTTGTCCAACCCCAGAGCAAGTGCCAGGCCCACGGCATCGGCGTTCACGTGTTCGCACAGGCTCGCGATTTCGTTGATGAACGATATCTTGGTCGCCACAAACGCCGTGGTCGCTTCGCGCGTCAATTCCGCCGTTTCGTAATTCGTGACCAGCACCGGAACTCCGCGCATCACCAGCGGATGAAAAATCTGTTTCAACGAAGAAACCGCTTCGCTCGAAGGCGTACCCAGAATAATCCGGTCGGGCCAGTTGAAGTCTTCCACCGCGCATCCGTTGGTGAAGAACATCGGCTGGCATACCAGCAGGCTCTTCAGCCCTTTGTCCTTCAGCCTTTTTTCAATCTTTGTGGTCGAACCCACTCGAACCGGCGTCACGATCGACAGCACCTGAAACCGGCCAGCCGCGCTCGCCAAACGAACAACGATTTCGTCCAGTCCCTGCGCGGAATCCTCGGCCAGAAAAATTACCTGTGCCCGGCGAGCCAATTCTTCTGGGTCCGCCGAATAAACTAGGCGTCCCGAGCGCACGTTGCGCCGAATTACTTCCTGAAGATTTTTTTCGAAAAACGGTATGTTGCCCTTGGCAACGTCGATGATGCGTGTATTGTCAGCGTAGCAGCAGCAAACCGGCGTGCCGAAGTCGGCGAGACAGGCGGAGATAACTGTAGCGAGGTAGCCGGATCCATAAACCCCAATTTGCATATTCTCTCTTCCGAAACAAACCCGCAGCCTGGGATCCGGCGCTTGGTTTCGAGCCCGTTGAATCTATAGTAATCGCGCTAATGGACTTGGCAACGGGCGGAAAGTACATGTCCCGCCGGACCGTGAAACTGCCCGCTAGTTCCGGGTTTTCAGGGGTTTTTGCGGGTCATAATTGGGGAGTGATTTATGCGTTATGACTTGGAGGATAATTGGCCGTGTCCCAGCGGCAGCGGCGCCACGTCCTGCCACAAACCGCCATTCTCGCGGACGAACATCAGCTTGTCCACATGAACCAGCCGCGTGCCCGGAAACTGCGCCCACCGCTCCCGCGCAATCATGTACGCGGCTCGCGCCTGCTCATCCCGCTCCGTTTTCAAAATCGTGAGATGCGGAATGTAGGGCCAGCTTTCTTCGCAGCATAGCCCCTGCGCATTGAGCTGATCGTGCAGCTCACGCATCCGATAGGCGGCCCGCTTCACCTGGATGAACAAGGTCGGAGTTGTAGGCAGAAATGTTTCCACATCTCCCAGTTCGACGTCGAACGGGAGCACGCGGCCACAGGCCTCCTCCAGAAATTCCCGCGCGGCCGCTTCGCTTACGGTCAGCTCTCGCGGCGGGAGAATCGTGAGATGGGCGGGCATGTGAGCCAAAGTCGGGTGCAGTTCCTGGCGCAGTTGTTCCACAAACTCGCCAACCGGATTGCGTACGTAGCTGACCAACGCGTAGCGTGAACTGGGCATGACTTCCGAAGCTGAAATTATAGCCTGAGCGCCGCAGCCAGGGGCAGTCCACCCTCCAGGAATTAGTTTTGCTTTGAAAGGGCGAGGCTTCAGCCGCGCCGTAAGCCTCGCATTTTCACTCCGGCTTTAGCCGCCGAGGCCATGTGTTTTTCAAACTGGGCCACTACTTCTCAGGGGTGTCGCGGAGGTCACCGCATCACATGATTTATAATCGAACCTCGAGCAACGGATCGGCAGTGAATCGAACGACAGTCGGGGCGTAGCGCAGCCTGGTAGCGCACCTGCCTTGGGCGCAGGGGGTCCGCGGTTCAAATCCGCGCGCCCCGACCAATTTCCCTCTCGATTCTCTCTACTTGCCGGCCCCAGCCGGTTTTAGGACCGCCGTATTGCGCTCGTCCGATGCAATCATCCGGTAGAACTTTTTCAGCTCGTCCATTTTGCTGACTGGAACGCTCAGCTCCTTGATTTCCACGCTGCGAGTGTAGTGCAAGGCGTTCCCGCTGGCTTCGGTCTTACTGTGATAGCTGCCAAAGCTGAAGTCCGCGTCCATCGGAGGCGGTAACTCGTCCACTTCATAGCCCGCCGGTAGCGCGATTTCGAAGCTGTCGGTATCCCGCGACGGCCCTTCAAATTCAAGCGGAAACTTTCGCGGCTCTTTCGTCTCCAGTATCCCCGACGTCTTGCTTCCCAGCACCCGCGGCCGCACTAGCAGCAGATTGCCCGCGACTTTTGCGTAGTTGTCGGATTGGAACGTGTACCTGAATCCGAACGGCTGGTCCGTTTGTTCGAAGTTGACCAGGCTCGCCTTTACAATTTGAAAGCTGGGAAGTCCGCCAGCAGGCTCTCGATCGGTTTGATGCGATCGACATTCTTCGTCACCGTACGCAGTCGCCACCGTTCTTGCGCAGCCCGGTCTCCCAGGCGGGTCTCTTCGACATCGCCCTTCAATATCCCGTTAGCGTCGAGCGTCAGCTTACCCACGCGCTGGATACTATTCATCGCCGATGGTTGTTGCGGCAACTCCACCAGTTCGCCGCCATCCAGCGCCACCAGCAAGCCGTAATTGCCTTGCAGGTATCCGCCAATCTGGCCAAAAGGCGTCACGTCATTAGTTGGATCGAAGAACAGAATCCTTCCCAGCTTGGGATGCTGCATCACGGCAATCAGCGATGGATCCTTAACCTCATCAGGCAAGTTGATGGCAAGAATCGCATGGTTAAATCCGTTGTGCGCCGGCGTCTCTCGCGTAACCGCGCCCCGCCGTGTGTTGATCACCACAGGATAGGAGTCCACACCGATCTCACGCAGCATTGTGTGCATCAGCGTCGCCTTGTCTTTGCAATCACCGTACCGGTGCAAAAAGACATCCGTAGCGGCATGCGGTTGCCATCCACCGATACCCAATTCGATCGCTACATACCGAATGTCATGCTGGACGAAAGCGGCGATGGCTTGCATTTTGGCTACAAGTGAAATCTTTCCCGATGTTAAGACAATTACCTCTTGCCTCATCGCCTCCGACGCGTCCATCCGTCCGCTATACAGTGCTCCGAGCCAACTGCCAACGCCTTCCCAGTTTGCGAACTCGTTCTTCTGCGACGTTCCACCGGCCGGGAAAAATGACACGATCATCTGCCCCGCCAACCCTTTCCATGGCGGCATGTCCGGCTCGGGCCTGATCCCTTTGACATCGCTGATTTTCCATAGCAATACATGGCCGCTTCCCTCGTCTGGCTTCACCTCCGGGTGAAAAAGCCATGAAGTCTTGAAGACCCAGCCGGGAGGAAGTTGCAGCGAGTAATGGCTCTCCCGCACTGGATCAGTTCCCTGGAAGTCCCAAATGTCCTGCAGCCAGAAGGGCTGCTCCTCCACTTCATATTCGTACCCAATGATGTCTCCCGGGTCCGGCGCTGGGACGTGCAGGACTCTGACCTTTGTGTCCTCGACCAAATAGCCCCCTTCGGCCGGAGGGGCATAATCGATCGCGTCTTTATCCTTGACTTCGTAGTCCCTGCCTTGCGCCGGAACGCACCAGCCGTGCAGACTTATGATTTTCGTAGCTCGGTCGAAATAGACTTCCACTGTGCCACGCTTTCTCCCTTCGGGCCGCAGAATCTTGTAAGCCTCGCGCACATGTGTCCTGATCCTATCTGTCGACAGAACGGTCACATTCGTTTCGGAATACAGCAACACCGCGTCCGTCTTCTCATCGTAGGAGGGCAGCGTAACCCCGACAAGCGCGTGCATCCACTGCGGGGCATCCCCACTGGCTACCGCCCGCGGCACGCCAGTCACCGCACAGAGCGCAACACAAAAGAACACGAGCAGCGCCCGTCGGCCGGTTTCTAGCTTAGTTACTCGCATGGATTTCCCCTGGCTGCAGCACAATCTGCTCCCCATCGCCGGTCCTCACCACCTGATAGAAGTTACGCAGTGCGGTGTAGTATTTCGGTTCCAGCATCAAAAAGTCGACTGTCAATTTCCTCGTCAGCCGAAGTGTTCCCAGGCTCTGCTCAACTTTCAAGGTGTAGGCAACGACATGCCTGTCTTCATTCCGCGCTGCTGGCACGCTGCTCACTTGCCACCCCGCCGGAAGCTCGACGGTTACGTCATCCGCTTTCACGTGCGGATACTCAAAATAGACAGGATGCACCCGGTGGGCATGCTCGAAGACCCCCTTCTCACCCTGGGTAAAGATAGCGGCCGGAATCATCACCCGTCTGCCAGTACCCGAGGCCCAACCCGGAATCTTCAGGTTGAATTCCGCCACCAGCGGGGTTTCCGAACTGCTCCAGTCCGGCTTGTTGGTGAGTTCCACCTCGGCGGCGGCCCCGATCTGCGAGGTCACTCGTTCCTCCAGGGACTTCCTGCGTGCCACGTCATCCGCGTGTCGCTGGCCCAGTCGGTGGTACATGGCTTCCAGGCCGATGTAGGTGACGGTCAACTTTCCTTCCAGATCGCCCGTCTCAGAAAGCTTCAGTTCTCCTACGCGTTCGATGCGCGACTCCGCGGCTTCCGGGAGTGTGGTCTGAATCCAGGTTCCACCGTCCTTATCCAGACGTATCCCGGGCACTCCGGTTTCCGACCATTCCAACAATCCAAACGGTGTGAACGCTCCTCCCGGATCGAAATACTGGTCTTTCCCATTCAGCTTGACAAGCACAACGTTGGCGTTCAATTTAGCGCTTTGCATCGTCCCCGGAATAAAAAGATAGTCTCTGCGATCCGAAACCCAGCAACCGTAGGTTTCAAAACCAGCCGCTCGCGCGAGGCCAAGGAATAACCATGTCAGTTGCTGGCCGTTACCATAGCCTCGCTTCCAAATGTCCTCTACGTTTACGTTCTCTACCGCTTTTTCTTTTGCGCGTTTTTGCTCCTGCTCGGTCTTCTGCACTTCATACGTTGTGTTCCGAAGCTGTTGCACCCGGTCATAAATCTTTCGGAGTTTCACTTCCTGCGAGTCGCTCGGCGCCACGATTTGCGCTACCGCCTGCTGCATGGCATTCCGCTTTCCGACAAAGCTCTCCAATTGCCCGTTCCGCTGTTTCCCGAAGTGCTTCCAGAAACTGGCCTGATCTTTCTCGAGAATGCCCTCCTCATAGATAAAATCCACTCGCGACTTCAACTCGTTCTCAGGCGGCATGAAGTCTTCTGTCTGGAACGCCGGTATGTTGTTCGCTTCCATCCGCACGATGCGGTCGGGCCCCTCTTTAGGAGGAGCGGAGCCCGCGGGCAGGGTATTCCAACTCCAACGCAGCGAATACAACCCGTAGTAGCTGTCATTGAAAGGCTTCAACGAAAATTGGGCTTTCTTTGTGAACATCTCATCGCTCAGAATCCAATGGGAATCGAACAGCGCATATTCGTGCGAGTCGATGGTGTAGCTATATTCGATAATGCCGCCCACCTGCACGTCCGGGAGAGTAAAAGTCTTAGCCAGATACTTGTAGTCCCGACCCCCGACCTTTCCTTTGACTAGATACTTTTCAAAGACCTTGACGTCGGAGTTGGAGATCGAGCCGTCTGGTCTAATGGTCCGGGTCTTTATGCCTGATACGCCTTGACTCTCTTTGAAGAACGGAATCTCGACATCGGCGTACTTCCGCCCCTCTTCGGTCAGGATCTTTACGCGAAAGTAATTGTCTTCATGGGGAGTGTGGATATTGTCGTCCCGATCTACCTGCCGGTACAGAATGATCGCGGGCGCTCCCGGCGCCAGCGGCTCGCTGGTCATCTTGAGTTCATCGGACGAAACCGGCTGGAAGCCAATACCCGCCTTCGCCTGCTGCGCCGCCACCATCCAGATTGCAACCCCTACCACCACCATCCACTTCCCTGACCGGAACATAGTTAGATCTCCCAATGTGAATGCAGGCCCAACCAATGCAGGTTCAACAGAACTGTCGCGAAAGCGGATTTGTTGCAGGCGGGAACCACGAACTCCAGGGGGACAAACAGCGCACTCCGCGGCGACACCAATTCCGCCTCCTCCGAACTCCGGGCCCCCTCGAGCCAGAATCCGGTCACCGAACTAAACGCCTGAGTATAGCCGGAAGCGCCCATTCGTCAAGAGCATAAGTCACAAGGAAGAGCAGCCGGGTGCCCCACTCATCGCGCCCTTTGCGATGAGTGGGATTCTGTCGCGTACAAGTGGCCAGGTTGCTTTTTTCATCACAAACGCCCAGTGCATTCCATCACAGACATCCAGCCGGATGTGCGCGACCGTACTCCCTGACCCGTCGCAGCCGAGGTGTGCCAATCGAGGTGTGCCAATCCTGATCACGGCCACCCCGGCGGCGCCAGAGAAATCATCAGCGCTTCTTTGATAAACATGAGTTGAGCTGACGAGGGAGCCAAACGCCGCCAAAACGATGAATTTCGAGAGAATGAGCCGAGAAATCGAGCTAAGTCCTTATTGCGGAAGATCTTGTACGCGATGGAAACCAGCGATCCCGAAGTCTAAGCACCGGCCGTTCGACAACAACAGCCATAGCGATGCCCACAATGATGCTGAACCCAACGCAGAACAGCCATTGTCCCGACTCCATTTCGCTGCTCCAGGCTACCGGACTACCTGTGGTGATGCATCGGTTTCGAAAGTAGGGACGAAGGTAGTAGATGATTAACCAGTGCCACAGATATATCGAGTAAGAATAGAAACCGATGCGTGCCAGCAAGTCAACCGGCAACGCCAGGAGGCGTCCCCGTTCGAGAGGTACGTGGATGGCGCAGATTACTATGCACGCGAAACCGAGGAATGTGCAAGTGAGCCCCCATGTATACATATTCCAATTCTCGATCTCGAAAAAATAGATGGGGGTGAGCAAGGCGATGCCCGCAATCAGAAGTGGCCAGCCTGCCACCCGCGAAAGAAACTTTGGCTTGAAGTGAAATAAGTACCCGATCATTACGCCGCAAAACAAACCATCCATGCGAAGGTGAGTCGGGAACAAATAGCTGAAGTAATCTTGAGGGTTCGCCGGTCTTGCCGCCACACGAAGCCAGAGCGAAGCACTTGCGATCAGCAGAAAGACGAATGGAATTGACGCGAACGGGTCTTCCTTCTTGGGGCGTAGTTTCAGCAAAACCAGCAGAAATACCGGTAGTAGGAAGTAGAAATGCTCTTCGATAGCTAATGACCACGTGTGGCCCGACAGACCTTGAAAATAGCTCGACAGGAATGTTGCATCCATCAGAAGTGGACGGACCGGAACATTGGCGCCGGGAAAGCCGGGCATTTTGCTGGCCAACATCAGCGTGAGGACCAGTGTGTATACGTAAAAGGCGGGGTAAATCTTCAAGCCCCGACGCAGCCAAAACGTTTTGAGACGAATGTCTCCGAATCGTTTGTATTCCTGAAAGAGAAGGCCCGAGATCAGAAAACCGCTGATCACAAAGAACAGATCGACACCACACCATCCAATTCGAGTCCAGACTTCTGCAACGCTGGCGTGCCTGCCCAGCACCAAAAGGATGGCGACGGCGCGCAGTGCGTCGAGTGTCCGGCTGCGGTCACTGCCCTTCTTAGCCTGAGAGCCCGAAATGGAGTGCCAGCCCAAGGTGAAACCCTACAGTTCGTACTTCTTCATCAAGTGACGAAACGAGCGGTAGGAGATGCCAAGCACGTCGGCGGCCCGAATCTGCACGCCGTGGGTTTGCTCCAGTGCGGACTGCAGCAACGAGCGCTCGATCTGCGCAACGTAGTTTTCCATGTTCACGCCCTCAGGCAAAACCGCGCCCGCGGCAATGGCCGGGTTCGAAGCAAGAGCGGTAGTCGTACCGCCTGCGCCTTCCGCGCCCGCGGCCACGGCGCGAGCCTTCGGACGCTCCGCCGGCAGCTCGACATGCAGTTCGCTCGTGGTTTCGAGCGCCACTGCGCGTTCGATCGTGTTCTCCAGTTGCCGGACGTTGCCCGGCCAGTCGTAGCCGGTGAGAGCATCGAGCGATGCCGCCTCGACCCCGTGAATGCTCTTCCCCGCGCCGGGCGCATATTTTTTCAGAAAGTGATTCGCCAGGAGCGGTATATCCTCGCGCCGCTCGCGCAAATCCGGCACTCGGATGGGAATCACATTCAAGCGGTAGTAGAGGTCTTCGCGGAACGTGCCCTCGCTGACTTGCCGGTCGAGATCGCGGTTGGTGGCGGCGATGACGCGCACATCCACCGGAATCTCGGTGGTGGCGCCGACTGGACGCACGGTGCGCTCCTGCAACACGCGCAGCAGTTTCACCTGCATGGGCATGGTCATCTCGCCGATCTCGTCGAGAAAAATCGTGCCCTGGTCGGCCACTTCGAACAGTCCGCGCCGGTTCTGGTTGGCTCCGGTGAATGCGCCCTTGACGTAACCGAAGAGTTCGCTTTCCAGCAGCGTTTCCGGGAACGCGCCGCAGTTCACCGAAACAAAAGCCTCGGCGGCTCGCGGCGAGCAGGTATGCACCGCTCGGGCAACGAGTTCTTTACCGGTTCCACTCTCGCCGTAGACCAGAATCGTGCTGCTGGTGGAAGCGACGGTGCGGATGGTCTGCTTCAGTTTTTCGAGTGCTGGACTTACGCCAATGAT
>Ga0116217_10001355_pt1 | contig 23871 bp, 23 predicted proteins | sample Sb_taG_6_FD_89697 | JGI IMG/M metagenome (GOLD analysis project Ga0116217, IMG submission 89697) | Peat soil microbial communities from Weissenstadt, Germany - Sb_50d_4_PS metaG | ecosystem: Environmental > Terrestrial > Soil > Wetlands > Peat | place: Germany: Weissenstadt | collected 2010-09-21 | reverse complement strand
GCCGAGAAGGTGCGAGCGCTGCTGGAGGACCCCGCGCGCAGCGCATACCTGGCGGTGGCGCTTGCAACGGAGATGGCGGTTACCGAGGCGCTCGAGTTGCAGGACGACCTGCACGAGCAGCTCGGCCAGTCCCTGGACGCGGTGATCGTCAGCGGGCTGCTGCCGCAGCGCTTCAGCGGTGCTGAGCTGGCGCGGATCGAGGCTGTCGACGAGCGTCCTGTGGCCGCCGTCGCGCGTGGCGGGGGCAGCGCAGGCGCCCCCGGTGACGGCAACGACGACGAGGCCGCGTTGACGCACGCGGCCGTCCGCGCGGCCCGCTCGGTCCACGATCGCGCGCGCCTGCAACGCAACCAGATCGCTCGCCTGCGCAGGCGAGGCTTCACAGTGATCGGCGTCCCGTTCGCCTGGGGCGCACATTTGGACCTGCCGGCCGTGCGCGCGATCGCGGCGCAGCTGGGGCGCCGGATGTGACGGTCTACTGCGCCGCGAGCCTGTACTTGCGTGTCGCCGGATCGCGCTCGAGCAGGCCGACGGCCAGCAGCGTGGTCACATAGCGGTGGGTGGTGCTCGTGTTCATGTCGAGCAGGCGCGCGATTTCCGCGATCCCAAGGTAGTCGCCCTCGGACGGGAAGCAGGACAAGACAAGCAGACCGGACAGCAGCGACCGCGACAGCCGCCTGTCCTCCATCTGCGCCGGATAGCTCCAGTCCTCGGAATCCAGCGCCAGCGTCCAGTCGGGATCGCGCAGCGCCGACAGCAGCACCGACATCGTGCCTCCCTGCCCGGCGGTGCGAACCACCTGATCGACTTGCGCCTGGGAGAGCTCGAGCAGGATCGACTGCTCGCCGGCACCATCGTCCTCGGGGCGAGCCGAACGCCTGCGAGGACGTCCGGCCCGCTGCCACTGGCGAGATGACGCGGCTTTGGACGGGCCTGAGCCACCCGTCGCGGGGCGACGGCCCCGGCGTGGTTTCTCTCTCCCTGAGGGCAAGACTCCGATCCCGTTTTCATCCATCATCGCGTGAGGGCATATTCGCTCACCGCCGGTCATTGTACAAAGGCTGTTCTGAATATTCAGTTCTGACTAGTCTGCGGACCAGCCTCGATCACCCGTCAGACAGGCGTGAATCATACAGTTGTCTGCGGCGTTCGTCAGGAGGCGCGCTGGCGATATCTGACGCGCCAGATGCGCAGAATCGGCACGAGCAGCCGCGTGAGCGAGCCCCCAGCTGTCGCGATGCGCCTGCTCGACTCGCGCACGGCGGGGGCGAGCGCATTGTCGCTCGACAGATACATGGCGAGCATGCATGCGAGGATCACCGCGTGGCGCTGCCCGTCGTGTAGGCACCTGGTCTCCCGTGCCGAGCGCTCGATCAGCTCGCACACGCGAGACACGGCCGCCTCGCCGCTGGGGTAATAGCTGACATAGCTGTGCTGGCCCTCAGCGGCGTCGCCGAGCTGATCGATGTAGCTGTCGAGCAGTGTGCTCACGGCGCAGATCCACGGGTCATAGGCGCCGACGACCTGCGCGTAGTCGCTACGCGGCGGACATGCCGCAAGTGCCAGCAGCGCGTGGACGCCTACCGAGCTGCTGGCGGCGGCGCTGCGCTCCCACCAGCTCGTCTCCGACTGGCCGGCGAGCTCATCCTCGGCCCAGCGCTGCAACGCCGCGCCATTGCACAGGCGGCCGGCCACGTGACTGGAGCTCTGTGCGCCCGCGCACCTGTCGGCGGCGCTTAGCACCAGCGGACGCACACTCTCGTAGGACGGCAGTGTCAGGCACTCGTCGCGGCACGCCTGCACGAGCGCCCGCAGGTATCCTCCGTCGCGGCGCCAGGGATGAAAGCGGTAGTAGTCGGACATTTCGGCCGCAGGGTCCAGCGCCTCTGTGAGCGCCCGGTGCAGCTGCCGGCCATTGTCGTCGTAGGCGGCGCGCTCATGGGCGTTATCGAGGTACTCGAGGGTCGTCTCATAGGCGATCAGCAGACGCAGAAGGTGCAGATCGCGATGTCTGGGCAAGGTCGCGAACAGGGCCGCACCGACGATCAGGGTGCGCTTGCGCGACAACGCTCCAAGGGCGTCCTCGCGCAGTGTCGGGTCGGGAATCCCCCACGCACGCTCGCGCCAGCCGGCTATCTCATGTGATGCCGCCCTCAGGCCCCAGGCCAGCTCGCGCGAGGCGGCGCAAGCCAGCGCCCAAATCTGCCGCGCAGACAGCGGCATAGGATCGCTCATCTCCCCGGTAATCGGAACGCTCCCGGAGGCTAGTTAGCGCGTCGGACGACTTTGGACGAGCTTTGTTCATCCTTGCACCAGTCCTGCCAAGCTTTGGCGAGAGTTGCTCAGTCCTGAAAGCTGATCGCCGGGCGCACACGACTGGCCAGATGACCCGGTATCGCCACGATCGCAACCGCCAGGACGGTGATCGCCAGGAAGCTCACGAGCGCGGTCGGCACGTCGGCCGAGAAGACGACCGGAAACCCGGTGACGGCCGCGAGCGCGTGGCTGAGCAGGACCTGGCCATAGATCCCGAAGACCGCGCCGATCGAGCAGGAGCTTCCAAGCAGCAGCAGGGTCTCCAGCAACAGCCCGCGCCAGAGTTCGCCGTCGCGGAAGCCGTCCACCTTCATGTCTGCCAGCTGCACGCGGCGCTGCCAGATCATCGAGCCCATCGCCGCGCTCATCGCCAGCACAGCCGCGATCAGCACCAGCCAGGAGATCTCGGTCAGCCGCTCCAGGCCCTGGCGGCTGGCCGAGCGCTGGCGCAGCTCGCGCTGCGGGGCTGTTTCCACGGCGAGTCCAGACGCCGGGCCCAGCGCCCGCTGGACCTCGAGGCGTCCCTGCGCAGGCGAGACGCCTGCGGACAGCGCCACGTAGTAGGCGCTCGGGTCGGCGCTGGCCCATGCCCGCTCATAGTCGCCCTGGTTGAGGATGATCGCCCCGGGAGGCCAGCCGAGGTTTGTGATCGACGCGGCCACGCGCAAGGTCATAGGCCGCGGCGAGGGAAGCTGAAACGACTGCCCGATGCGCAGATGATGCTCGCTGATGATTGCTTGCGAGACCACCGCCCAGCCGCCGGCTGCAAGACGAGCGCGGGCGGTCGCCAGATTTCCGCCGACCAGCTCGCTGGGCGGGATCGGATAGGCGGCGCCAGGCGGAGGCGCGAGCACCCACACTCTTCGCTGCTGGTAGTCGAGCAGCCCTCCCAGAAGCGGTCGCACCGACGCTACTGCGCCAAGGCGCGTCAGCGGCGCGGTGTGGATGGCGGGGAAGGGGGTGGTGGCGAGCAGGTTGTCCGAGCCGGGCGGGATCACCCACAGCTGTGCGTTGGCGTTGAGCTCGTGGACCAGTCTGTCCAACCCGTGCTGCAGGTTGCTGTGCGCGCCCTGGATCGCCACGCTACCGAACACAGCGATCGCGCCGGTCGCGCCGATCGCAAGCGCCCGCGCGCGATTGGCGCGCGAGCGCAGCTCAATCACAGCCAGGTAGGCGGATACGCCGGAGAATGATCGGCGCAGCCTGTCGAACGCCGTGACAGCGCCGCTGAGCGCGGCCGGCAACAACAGCAGCAGCGCGGCGGTCAGGCTTACGATCCCCACGATCGCGGCCTGGGGTGCGGCCAGCAGGATGACGGTCGTGATCGCCACGCATGCAGCCCCCACGGCGAGCGCAGCAGCGCCCGTCCGCGTCGAGCGCTGCGGGCGTGAGAACGCGCCAGCCAGAGGGTGGAAGATCTCGCGTCGCAGCGGCGCGAACACGCCGATGTAGGCGGCCACCCCGCCGCCGCCAACCGCCAGGGCGACGCTCTGCCATGGCACGATGCGCTGCGCGCCAACCGGGAATCCCAGCGACAGGTAGCCCGGACTGGCGCTGAACAGGCCCAGCGACATGAGCTCTCCGAGCCCGAGTCCCAACACCGAGGCGGCCACGCCGAGGACCAGCGCATCGAACAGCAGGACCCTGGAGATCATGCCGGCGGTGTAGCCATCGAGGCGCAGGTCTTCCACGAGCTTGCGCCGCTGGGGAACCGTGAGCAGCATCGCGTTGAACGCGAACAGGAAGCCGACCAGCGCGCTGATGGCCGCGAACAGGACGGTCGACTGGTTGGTCGGTCCGGCGGCCTGGGCGAACAGCGTCGCTTCGAACCTGGCCGGGCGCACGTTGAGCGTGCCGGCCGCCAGCCGCGTCAGGCCGGCCATCACCAGAGCGTCTGCTCCGGCGCGCGGCTGGACCAGCACGCGGGTCAGGCGCCCACCCATGCCCGCCAGGCTCTGGACATAGCGCAGCGGGCCGAGCGCGACGGGCGTGTTGACCAGCGCGCCGATGTCGCCCGGGCCCAGTGTGGTGCCCAGAAACGCGGTCGGCGTGCGGTCGCCGATCTGCAGCACAACCGGATGCAGAGCACCCACGCCGATCGCCTGGGCGACCGGCGTGGGCACCGCGATCGCATGCAGGCTGGCAAGACGCGCGTACCCGAGGCGGCGAACCAGCGGACCGCCCACACGCGCAAAGCGCGGATCGGTGCCGACCAGATCGATCGCCTCCGAGCCGCCCGGGCCGCTGATGCCGACGCGCTCGTCGAGCACCGGCACCGCCACGCTCACGCCCGGCAGGCGCGCGACCTCCCCGAGCAGGCGTTCGTCGAATCCCAGGGGCGTGCGCGCGACGAGCTGCAGGCGCATCGACCCGACGATCCCCGCGGTGACCTGCTCGACCGACCCGTTGAGGCTTGCGCTGGCGACCTGCGAGGCGAACAGCAAGCCGACGCCGACCGCGATCCCGAGGACCGCGAACAGCTCCTGGGCGATGCGCGAGCGCAGGCGGATGCGATAGAGCCGAACGACGTTCGACAGCTTCATCGGCGGGGTCTATCCGGCGCTGGCCGGCACGACAGCCTGGTCGGGCTCGTACTCGACGAGCCGGCCGTCCTGCAGCGCAAGCACACGATCGGCATAGGCCGCTGCGCGCGGATCATGCGTGACCAGCAGCACCGCAGCATGGCGCTCGCGGCAGATTTCGGTCAACAGGGCGAGCACCTCGTGCGTGCGGACGCTGTCCAGGCTGCCGGTGGGCTCATCGGCGAGCACGAGCTTGGGATCGGTCGACAGCGCTCGCGCGATCATCACCCGCTGGCGCTCGCCCATCGACAGCTGCTCGGCGCGGTGCTCGGTACGCTCGGCAAGGCCAAGGCGCTCCAGCAGCGGCGCCACCCGACGATGCGCCTGGCCGATGCCAAGATCGGTGCCCATCAACTTCAGAGCCGCGTTGTCGAGCGCGCTGGCGCTGGGCAGCAGGTTCAGCGACTGGCGCACGAAGCCAAGCTCCCACAGCCTGTAGCGCGCGGCGTCGCGCTCGGACAGCTGCGATACGTCGCGCCCATCCATCAACACCGCGCCGCTGTCCGGGCGCAGCAGTGCAGCAATCAGCAGCAGAAGCGTCGTCTTGCCCGAGCCGCTGGGGCCATACAAAGCGACGAGCTCACCAGCGCCGACCGACAGCGAGACGCCGTCGACCGCTCTTACGGGCTCTCCGTCGCCGAGCGGATAATGCTTGACCACGTCGCGCAGCGTCAGCACTTAGGCAGAGCGCTCCTTGCCCCTGAACGCGATCACGTTATCGGGTGGGCTGGAGGGCTCCGGCGGAGCGAGCAGCCGCCCGCCGCTGAGCGCCGCTATCTCGTGTGCGCCCATCATCTCGGGCATGTCGGGCACGGTCGTCAACACGCCGAGATCGCGCTCCTCGGCGAGCTGGCGCAGAAGCTCTATCACTTGCTCGCGCTCGGGCACGCCGAGGTTCGTGGTGGGGTCGTCGCCGAGCAGCAGGCTAGGCCTGCGCACGATCGCCCGTGCGATCGCGACCAGCGCGCGCTCGCCGTCGGACAGGCTCGCCCAGGTCTGCCCGGCGCACTCGGACACGTTGACGCGGGCCATCGCATCCCGGGCCCGAGCGTACGCCTCAGCCTGCCTGTGCATAGCCAGCAACGGTAGGGCCACGTAGTCGAGCATGGGCAGCTCCACCTGCGGGCCGGCCCTGCGCATCCACCCGATCCGCTCGCGCATCAACCTCGCGTGGTTTGTCTCTGACAAGCCCACCAGATCGCCGCCTTCAAAGCGCACCCGCCCGCGGTCGGGCGTCTCCAGACCGGCTGCAATGCGCAGCAGCGTGGTCTTTCCGGCTCCACGCTTGCCCCATACCACGACGAACTGTCCGGCGCGAACCTCGAGCGTCAGATCGCTCAAGACCTTGACCTCGTGAACGCCGCGCCAGTAGCTCTTGCTGACACCCTCCAGGCGGAGCAGCGCCTCTCCCATCACAGCGCCCGTAGCCGACCCGCCCGCCCTGCTCCCGCGACGACTGTGTCGGGCACGCGCAGGCGCATCGACTCCTCGCGCAGGCGCTCGAGCAGCTCACGGGCAGCCTGCAGCCACTCGATCCGCGCCTGCCACATCGCGATCTCGGCATCCCTGGCGAGCACGCGCATCATTCGCGCCCATTCCTGGGACTCGCCCGCCGCTTCCTCGCCGGCCAGCTGCTTGAGGTCGCGCAGCTGGCCCATGCAGGCCAGTTCCTGTCCGTAGACCATGTCGATCAGGCGCGACAGGTTGCGCGGACGACACAGCGCGATCTTCATGTGCAGCTCGTCGCGCAGCGGCGGCGCGGGCGAGGACCCGAGCATCCACGCCTCGAAGTGCTCGACACCCTGGTCGGTCGCTTCATAGATCATCCGTGGCGCGGCGCGCCTGGCTGGGCCGGCTCCCATCTCGCCGGCGGAGCGCACGAACTCGTCGCGACTGAGCTGGTCCAGCGCCGAGTACACGCCCGAAGGCGCAAACCCGGAGGAGCCGAAGCGCTCCTCCAACCGCTGCGCCAGCTGATACCCATAGCCGGGACGCTCGATCACAAGTCCCAATACAGCGTACTTCGCAGACATGCCCACCCTTCCTCGCCGAGCCGAGTAATCCAGACGGTACCCCAATTGGGGGCGGCACGCATCCCAACCGGGAGATGAATCATATGCACTCGAATTCCTGCGAAGTCGACCGCGTGCGGTTATCGGAACGTGCAGGTCTTTTCTGCGCTGCCTGAACCCTCGTCAAGCAGGCTCTGACGGACCCCTACGTCAGGCCGAGACGGTCGAGCAGCGCCTCGTCGGCGCGCCAGTCGCGGCGCACGCGGACCGACAGGTCGAGATGGACCTGGCATCCGAGCTCCCGTTGCAGCTCGCGCCGGGCGGCCGTGCCGATCGCCTTGATCATGCGCCCGTGCGCGCCGATCAGGATGCCCTTCTGGGACTCGCTCTCCACCCACACGAGGGCCCTGACCACAGCGAGCCCCTCGCGTGGGCGCTCGAGCTCCTCGACGACAACCTCGACCGCGTGTGGCAGCTCGGCGAACGTGCGCCTGATCACCGCCTCGCGGACCAGCTCGGCGACGAGCAGCTCGCGGGGCTGGTCGCTGCTGGCGTCCTGCTCGAACATGAACGGCCCCGCGGGCATCAGGGCGGCCAGATGCTCGACGAGCGCCGCCACGCCGGTGCCCCGCCGCGCCGAGATCGGGAAGACCTCCGCGCCGGGCACGAGCTCGGCGGCCTGCGCCAGTACTGCCAGCAGCTCAGCGCGGGCAAGGCGATCGACCTTGTTGACCGCAACCGTCACGGGTGTCTGCGCGCCTGCGAGCGTCTTGGCGATGAAACGGTCGCCCGGCCCCACGCCCTGGTCGCCGTTGACCATCACGAGGACCGCGTCAGAGCCCTCGAGCTCCTGGCGCACGCGCCGCGCCATGCGGCTCGTCAGGGCGTCGCGCGGGCGCTGCACGCCCGGCAGGTCCACGAGCGCCACCTGGCAGTCGCCGTGACGGTAGACGCCGCGGATTGCCCTGCGGGTCGTCTGGGGCCGGTCGGACACGATCGCCACCTTGCGTCCGACCGCAACGTTGACGAATGTGGACTTGCCCACGTTGGGCCGTCCCGCGAGCGCGACGAAACCAGCGCGGGTCACGGGCGATCGCCGGCCAGCAGCCGGCGTTGCAGCGCAAGCATCTCGCCGCTGTCGGTCTCGTGATCCATGCCCAGCAGATGCAACATCCCATGAACGATCGCCTCGCGCACGTCGACGGTGTGCTCGGGACAGATCACCACGTCTCCCAGCTCGCGTGGCACGCGCTCTTGCGTCGGCTGGTCGTGCGGACGTCCGCCCGGGCCGACAGCATTCCGGTCGCTCGGCCCGGCGCCGCCGATCGCCTGCACGCCATCGATCGGGAAGGACAGCACGTCGGTCGCCTGTGCATGTGCGCGATGCTCGCGGTTTAGCTCGGTAATCCGCGCAGCGTCGACGAACTCGATGGCGACGTGCCCGTCGTGCACGTCCGCAGCTGCTGCCGCGGCGCGGCACAGCCGCCGCATGTTGGCGAGTGATGGCGCCCGCGTGGCGAGCAGCCCCGTGCCTAGGACCTCGACCTCGAGCATCCGCGCTCAGGCGCTGCGAATGGCCGACCGGCCGCCGCCGTCGGCCGTGAGACCTGCGACCGACGACCCTGACGTCCTCCCCAGCGTCTCGCGCTGGGAGTGCACGTCATAGGCCTCGACGATGCGCTGCACGAGCTTGTGGCGGACCACATCCTCGCCGCCGAAGCGCACGAACTCGATGCCCTCGATCGACTCGAGCACCTCACCGACGACGATCAGGCCCGAGCGCTGCTCGCGGGGCAGGTCGACCTGCGTGACGTCTCCCGTGACCACCATCCTGGAGCCGAAGCCCAGCCGCGTGAGGAACATCTTCATCTGCTCGGGGGTCGTGTTCTGCGCCTCGTCGAGAATCACGAACGAGTCGTTGAGCGTGCGCCCGCGCATGAATGCCAGCGGGGCGATCTCGATGACGCCGCGCTCGATGTGCTGGGAGACCTTCTCGGGGTCGAGCATGTCGTGCAGGGCGTCAAACAGGGGGCGCAGGTAGGGATCGACCTTGGCCATCATGTCGCCCGGCAAAAAGCCCAGCCGCTCGCCGGCCTCGACCGCGGGCCTGGTCAGGATGATGCGGTTGACCTCGTGTCGCGAAAGCGCAGCGGCGGCCATGGCCACCGCCAGAAACGTCTTGCCGGTGCCCGCCGGGCCGACACCGAAGGTGATCGTGCTCTGGCGCACAGAGTCCACGTAGCGCTTCTGGTTGACCGTCTTGGGGGCGACTCGCAGCCCGCGGTGGCTCCAGACCACGTCCTCGAGCACCCGCGCGGGCGATTCGTGCGCATCCAGGGCGCCTGTCACCGCCGAGATCGTCCCCGGGCCGATCTGGTGCCCACGGGCGATCAGCTCGGCGAGCTCGCGCACGACCCGCTCGCCGGCGTTGGTCTCTGACTCCTCGCCGTCGAAGGTGAGCAGGTTCCCACGCAGGAACACCTTGCACGCCAGATGCGCCTCTAGCGCGCGCAGCACCACATCCTGGCTTCCCGCCAGCTCTGCGGCGACTTCGTTGGAGAGCTCTATCTGGGTCCTCATCATCCCGCGAGCGCAGCGCGTACGAGCCCGGACACGCGCTTGCCGTCGGCGCGCCCGTCGACCGCCGCCATCGCCTGCTTCATCGCGATGCCCATGTCCTTAGCCGACTGTGCGCCGCTTTCGCGCACGGCCTGCTCGACGATTCCCTGCAGCGCTTCCTCGGATAGCTCGGCGGGCAGGTAGGAGCCGATCAGCTCGCCCTCGGTCTCCTCCGCGCCCGCGAGGTCCTCGCGGCCAGCGTCGCGGTAGGCCTTGGCGGCCTCCAGGCGGCGCTTACGCTCGCGGCGCAGCACCGCAAGCTCATCGTCGCGGCCCTCCTTGGCTGCCTTCTGCAGCTCGGACAGCACCAGGCGCAGCGCGCCCACGCGCTCCTTTTCGCCCGCGCGCATCGCGCCCTGCACATCGACCTTTATCTGCTCGGCAATGGCCATCTCAGATCAGGATACGCAGGTCGGCCGGGCGGCTTGTCAATTTGTGGGCGACGGTCGACTGTCCGGCTCCCCCGCCAGCGGGGTCGGGCTGCCAAGGCGCCCCGGCGAGGAGGGGTCTTGTCCGAACACCAGCGCGACGTTCCAGTCGACCAGCAGGCGCAGCCTGCGTCCCAGACCGGGCATCAACAGCAGGTGATAGGTGCGGGCGATCAGCCACGCCGGCAGGCCTCGCCAGCGCAGGCCGAGCGTAATCGCTACCGCATTGTTGTGCCCGAGCTCGGCGACGACGCCTTTTGTGCGATAACGAAACGGGCGGGCGACCCCGCCGGCGAGCGTGGCAGCGACGTTGCGCGCCACCAGCCGGCCCTGACGAATGGCGTGTTGGGCGGTCGGCGGGCACGACTTTCCCGGCCGCGAGGCGTCGGGGACTGCAGCACAGTCGCCGATCGCCCACACGCCGCCGCGCGCTTGGTCGCCGTGCTGGGGGCGCACGCGCATGGTCGCGTCCACGACGATCCGCCCGTCAGGGCCGAGGGGCAGCCCGAGCGCGCCGACCGCGGGGCTGGGCTTGACCCCGGCGGTCCACACGACGGTGCGCGCGGGAACGGCCTCTCCGCCAGACAGCGTTGCCGCCTGCGCGGTGAGCTCGCGCAGGCTGGTCTGAGTGCGCACCTCGATCCCGCGCCGGCGCAGCTCGCGTTCGGCGAACTGCGAGAGCGTGTCGGGAACCTCCTGCATGATCCGCTCGCGAGCCTCGACCAGCACCCAGCGCATGCCTTGGATGCGGCAGCGGGGATACAGCTCGATGGCCTGCGCGGCGAAGTCCTGCAGCTCGGCCAGCCCCTCGACCCCCGCGTAGCCGGCGCCGACGAACACGAAGCCCAGGTACTCGGCGCGCAGGACGGGATCCTCCTGCGACTCGGCTATGTCCAGACAGTTGAGCACCTGGTTGCGCAGGGCAGTGGCGTCTGACAGGGACTTCAGGCCGATCGCGTGCTCTGCCAGGCCGGGGACGGGAAGCGTGCGCGAGACCGACCCCAGGGCGATCACGAGCTGGTCATAGCGAAGCGTCAGGCGCTCGCCGTCGATCCGCGTCACCACAAGCTCGGACAGGCCTGGGTCCGCACCGGTGACCTGCCCGATCACGAGCTCTGTGCGCCGCAGCTGCGAGCGCAGCGGAACGACCACGTGTCGCGGATCGAGCGTGGCGCCGGCGGCTCCGGGAAGCAGCGGCGTGTAGAGCAGGAAGTTGGACTCGTTAACGAGCGTCACGCGCGCGCTCTGGGGCTCCAGCAGGCGCTCGAGGGCGCGCGCGGCGTAAAAGCCGCCAAAGCCGCCGCCGGCGATCACGACCTGCCAGGCCACGCCGACAGAATAGGGTTCGCGACCATGAGCACCGACTCTCTCTACCCGAACGCGCTTGCGCCATTCCTGGCCGAGGTCGCCAGCATGCGCCCGCCTGACGCCGAAGTGATCGATGCGCATACCCACCTTGGCCTGGACGAGGATGGACGCTCGCTGACGCCGGCCCAGCTGCTCTCCCAGCTCGACGACGCGGGCGCGCGCCGCGCGTGCGTGTTCCCGCTGCACGACCCCGAGCGCGCCCCCGCCTACAGCATGCCCAACGACCGCGTGCTGGCGTGGGCGCGCGAGAGCGAGGGCCGACTTGTCCCCTTCTGTCGCCTGGACCCGGCCGAAGACCCGCTGGCGGAGGCCGAGCGTTGCCTGACGGCCGGCGCACAAGGCATCAAGCTGCATCCGCGCGCGCAGGACTTCGTGTTCGACAGCCGCGAGATGGACGACGTGTTCGGTCTGGCCGAAGACGCGGCGGTACCGATCCTGATCCATGCCGGCCGGGGCCTGCCCCCGCTGGCCGAGGGCCTGGTCGAGCTGGCGCTGCGCCATCCCCAGGCTGTTCTCATCCTCGCCCACGGCGCGATCTGCGACCAGGGCATCCTGGCCACGCGTCTGGCCGATCATGCGGGGGTGCTGTATGACATGTCTTGCTTCTTCCCGCTGGATGTGATCGAGCTGTTCGCGCGCGTGCCCGCGGAGCGGATCGTGTTCGCCTCCGATCCGCCTTACGGCCTGCCGGCGACGACGCTGTATATGGCGCTGCGGGTAGCCGCCAAGGCCGGCTTGGACGAGGCGACCGTCAAGACGGTGCTAGGCGCCACGATGGCCGGACTGCTCGATGGCCACGGCCTGCCGGCCGTCACGCCCCCGCGGCGGGGGCCTTCGATCGAGCTGTCCGGGCGTCTCGCGCGCGTGTACGGCTACGCTAGCCTCGTCGGCCCCGCGCTGTTCGCGGGGGCAACCGAGCAGGCACAGGCGATGCTGGATATGGCGATGGCGGCCTGCCGTGACCCCGACCCGGGAGCGGATGGCGAGGCGCTCGAGGTGATCGGCTCGGCGCTCAGCGCGGCCAGCTCCCTGCTAGGCACAGAGTCCGGCGTGCGTCCGGCGATCGATCTGGTGTATCGCTCGATCGTGCGCGCGGCCACCGAGATACCCGACCGCAGCTGATCGCGGTCGCACACGGTGCCGGGCGCAGGCCGCTTGGCCCGCCGGGCGCAGACGGCTGCTCAGGTATCGGCGCCGGCGAGCCACACGGCAGCCCAGTCGCCGCTGTGCAGCCGATGCCGCTCGCGCAACGCCAGCCGATCGCCGAAGGCATCGACGACCTCGTCGACCTCGTCTGCCAGCAGGCCGCCGGCGATCAGGTGCGCGGGCGGGGCAGCGATGCTGTCGGCCAGCGCGAGCAGAAGCGGACGCAGCAGGTTGGCGACAACGCTCAGCGGCCCAGACGGTCGGTCTGCGATGTCCATCCAGGGCAGCGCCTGCGTGCGCAAGTCCAAGTGGCGAACGTCGATCGCGGCCTGGTTGACGGCTGCGTTGTGGCGTGCAGCGGTGACGCTCTCGCGCTCGTTATCGAGGCCGAGCACCGGCCCGAAGCCAAGACGCGCAGCGGCGATCGCGAGCACGCCCGAACCGGTACCCACATCCAGCAGCGCGCCGGCGGGCGGCTGGCCGGTGGCTAGCTCGAGCAATAGCGCCAGGCACAGGCGTGTGCTGGCATGCCCGCCGGTTCCGAACGCCTGGCCGGGATCGATCACGATCTCTTGCACGTGGCGGTCCTCAGCGCCCGCGGGGGCCTCCCACGGCGGTCGTATGCGCAGGTCGGGCAGGCGACGCCCGCCCTGGGAGGCCGGCGCGTTGATCAGCGCGGGACGGTGAAAGCGCTTCCAGCGCTCAGACCAGTCATCGGGCAGCTCACTGGTGGAGAGCTCCACGAGCGCCTCGCCGACGGCGGCGCGCAGGTCGGGTAGGCGTGGCAGCTCGCCGGGCGCCCCATATACGGCGTACTCGACCGTATGTGGGCCAAGCGCCACCTCTTCCACGCCGGCGGGCGCCAGGTCCAGCAGCTCGGCCAGCACGAGCTCGGCCTGCTCGCGTGCAACGCGAACGGCCAGACGGATCACGCGGCGTGGCTGCCCAGGGCGCGACGCAGCTTGGCGAACATCGACTCGTCCGAGCGCAGGTTCTCCTCGGTGAGCGTCTCGCGCAGGCGCTCGAGCAGCTCACGCTGCTCCGTGCTGAGGCGGCGCGGGATGACCACGTTGACCACCACGCGCAGATCGCCGGGACGCCCGCGCCGCAGCGACGGCATTCCCTGCCCGCGCAGCGTGATCACGTCGCCGGGCTGGGTGCCCGCGGGCAGATCCAAGGACGCGGTGCCGTCCAGGGTGGGGACCTCCATGCTGGCGCCCAGCGCGGCCAGCGGGGCGGGGACGTCCAGCGCGGTGATCAGGTCGTCGCGCTCGCGCACGAAGCGCTCGTCGTCGCACACTTTGACGACCACGTACAGATCTCCAGCGGGCGCGCCCGCTTCGCCCGCGTTGCCGCGGCCGCTGAGACGGATGCGCTGGCCGTCTGCGATCCCGGCCGGCACATCGACCTGCAGGGTGCGCCTTCCAGCGACGCGCCCGCGGCCACGACACTCTCGGCACGGGCTCGTAGCGATACGCCCGTCGCCGTGACAGGCGTCGCAGGTCATCGTTCGCATCATCTGACCGAAGGGTGTGCGGGTGACGGCCTGCAGTTGCCCGGCGCCGCCACAGCGCTCGCACGTCTCGATCGGGGTGCCCGGCTCGGCGCCGTTTCCATGGCAGTGCTCGCAGCGGTCAACCGCCTCGTAGGCCACCTCCAGCGTCGCCCCACGAGCCGCCTGCAGGAGATCGATGTCGAGCGCCACCGCCAGATCCTGGCCCTGGGCGGGCCCGCCGCGAGCGCCCGCGGCGCCACCACCGAAGAACGCGTTGAACAGGTCGCCGATCGAGCCGAAGCTGTCGAAGTCGGGGGCGTAGCCGCCCGAGCGCAGCCCTTCGTGGCCGTAGCGGTCGTATGTGGCGCGCCGCTCGGAGTCGGAGAGGATCTCATAGGCCTCGGCGGCCTCCTTGAACTTCTCCTCGGCCTGCGGGTCGTGCGCGTTGACGTCTGGATGCAGCTCGCGGGCCAGCTGGCGAAAGGCCTTCTTGACCTGCTGCTCGGACGCGTCGCGGGTGACGCCGAGCACCTCGTAGGGGTCGCGCGGCATGCCTGTGGTGCTAGTTCTTGCCATAGGCGTCTTCGACGAACAGCGACAGCTCGTGGGCGGCCTCGCGCACGGTCGCGATCGCGACCGCGTAGTCCATGCGCACCGGGCCGATCAGCGACACGGTGCCCAGCCGACGACTGGCCAAGCCATAGCCCGTGGCCACCAGCGCCAGCGAGTGCATCGCGGGAAGCTCGTTCTCCTGGCCGATGCGCACGTAGACCCCGGACTGGCCGAGCGCTAGCCGCAAGACGCGCAGCAGCGCCACCCGCCGCTCGAGCAGCCCGATCAGCTCGTTGATCTGTGCGCTGTCCTCGATCAGGCCGGCAGAGACCAGGCGCGCGGTGCCGTCTACGTAGAGCGAGTCCTCGGACTCGTCGGCGAGCTCGCCGAATGCGGGCGCGAAGCGCTCGAGGAAGGTGAGCTCGGTGGCCGACAGGCTCGGGTCCAGCAGACGCTGCTGGAGCATCCTGGCACCCACCTCAAGGCCGACGAGGCGCTCGTTGAGGTACTCGCCGGCCCATGCCAGCAGACCGGGGTCGACCGCGCGCTCGAACGTGGCGAGCATCTTCGAAACGCCGCCGGTGGACGTGATGATCACGAGCAGCACCACCTGCGGCTGCAGCGCGAGCACCTCCATGCGGCGGATGGTTGCGCTGTTGAGCGGCGGGGCCGAGACGACGGCCAGCAGGTTTGTCATCTGCGAGAGCGTCTCGGTGGTCGCACGCATCGCCTCCTCGACCTCCTGGCGAATCAGCGACAGCTCCAGGCGCCCCTCGGGCGGCTCCAGGGCCTTGCCAGAGCGCAGCAGACAGTCGACCACATACCGATGCCCGGCGTCGGTGGGGACGCGGCCGGCCGACACATGGGGATGTGCGAGCAGGCCGTACTCCTCCAACAGGGCAAGCTCGTTGCGCACCGTCGAGGGCCCGCAGTCGATCTGCGGATCGGGCGCGATCGACCGTGAGGCGACCGGCTGGCCGGTTTGCAGGTAGCCATCTATGACCTTGCACAGGATCCGCTCCTGGCGGGGGGTGAGAGCCTGCGTCATAGATCTGATTGTAGGTGGCGCAGTGGCGCCGGACCGGTGCGCACGCCGTCCCTGAGCGAGCGCGTGCGTGTCTAGATCTCGAGCTCTGCCTCGGCGTTGCGGATGATCTGCTCGCCGGCCTGTTCGGCGACGGTGTCGATGACTACGTGGCCGTCGGTGCGCTCACGCACGGTTCCCGTGACGAGCACCTCCTGCTCGGGCACGCCCATGCCGCGGAACTGGACCGACAGGCGCTTGAGGTGCTCGGGCCCTCCCGCCGCGTCGGTCTGCGCGCGCGCGACCTGCGCCATCGTCCAAAGGCCGTGCAGGATGCGCCCGGGCAGGCCGACCGCACGGGCGAACTCCTCGTCGATGTGGATCGGGTTGAAGTCGCCAGACGCGCCCGCATAGCGAACCGTGAGGTACTTGTCGGGGGTCACCCTCACCGGCGGGATCTGCCCTCCGGCTTGAAGATCGGCCATCTTGCTCACACTCCTCGGACGATGTTCGTCCATGTCCCGCGACAGACCTGCTCGCCGCGCTGGTTGGTGGAGATCGACTCGAACACGTAGTAGCCCCTGCCGTCGCGTTCTGAGATGTCCTTGACGCTCGCCGTGGTGGAGATCTCGTCGCCGGCTACGACCGGAGTCCCCCACTGGAACTCCTGGCCGCCGTGCACCATCATCGCGAAGTTGAGCTCGATCTCCGGATCGAAGATCAGCGGACCGACCGCGGGTGCGCTGTAGACGACGGCGAACATGGGCGGGGCCACCAGGTCGGCATAGCCGGCCGCGCGCGCGGCCTCGACGTCGAGGTAGACCGGGTTGGTCTCGCCGACGGCGCGTGCGTACTCGCGGATCTTCTCTCGGCCGACCGCGTACAGCACCGGCTCATATGTCTTGCCGACCGCTTTGGCGTTGACGGGCATCTGGGCGGGCTCCTGACGTGGCGAGGGTCGTTTCGTGCGGCGCGCCAGTTTACGCACACCCGCCTGGGGTTGGCCGCAAAGCATCACCTGTGTCCTTAAACGCAAAAAGGCCCCGAGGGGCCTTCTTGCGGGAGACGATGAGTGGCCGAGGTCTCCATATCGCCAGGTCATGCGCGCAGGCCGCTGCTCCTAATGCATCGCCACGGTCCGCACTGGGCCACCTGCGCTCAGAAGACGAGATCGCCCTCGCCGGCCCCGACGCCCACGAGCTCGCGGTCGTCGTCCTCGTCGGCCCCGGCCGCGTCGTCGGGTCCGTCCTGCAGGCCATCGCCGTCGAGCCGCTGGGCGGGGCTGTCCAGAAACTGCACCGTGTCGGCGACGATGCTGACCGCCTGGCGTTTGTGGTGCTCGTCGGTCTCCCACTCGCGCCACTCCAGCCTGCCGTCGATCGCCACACGACTACCGCGACGCATGTAGTGGGCGACGCTCTCGCCCTGCGCGCCGTAGACGCTGACGTCGAAGTAGTTGGGCCGCTCGGCCAGCTCGCCGGACGAGTCGCGTCGGCTGGAATTGCAGGCGATCCGCAGGCTGCAAACGCTCGTCCCGGAGGGCAGGGCACGCAGCTCGGGGTCCCGGGTCAGGCGACCTATGAGGATTGCGCGGTTGATGCAGAAATGTGACATTGCTGGGTCTCCTTGGTCAGAGGTTTGACCCCCCGCCAAGGACGCTACGGGCCGACCGCGACGGTACTCTCGATCGCGTCTGACGGGCCCTGGCGGCCAGACAGCGCGTCAAGCGGCAGAGCGATGACGCGCTCGCCCGCGTGGGCCTGCTCGATGGCCTGCGCGAGTGGCCCGCGCACGTCGGGCGCAGCGAGATAGATAACCCCGGCGACGCAGCGACAGCGTGCCCAGGCCCGGCAGATCGACGCCAGCCGCCGCGGGGCCTTGCGCGTGAGCTCGACCTCCACGGCGACCGGCAGCCCATCGGCGGCGTCCTTGGGCCAGAGCACGAGGTCGGGGCGGTGCAACAGCTGAGCGCCGCGCTGGGCGGGACTCATGTGTGCACTTGCAAGCGCGCGGCCGTGCTCGCGCTCGTCGCGGCGCAGCTCGCGCTCGCCGAGCACCCGATGGCTTGGGTAGCGGCGCTCCAGCGCCGCGGCGACGGCTGCGCATGCAATCGCGTGGGCGGCGTTGGTGGCGCTTATGCGACACGGATCGAGCCCGCGCATATTTGCCGCTCGCATGCCGGCCGGCGTGACCGAGTACAGCGTCGGCTGCCCGGTCAGCGGTCGGCAGCGACACAGCAGCCGCCGGCGCTCGGCGGCGAGCAGCCTGGCCCGAGCGCTGGCCAACGTGCAGCCATCGCGCTCGGCCAGAGCCTCGGCCGTGACCGCGCCCATACGGGCAACCCATTGGAGCATCACGACCCGCTCGGGCGACTGAGTCTCGTCTGATTGGAGTGTCATCGCTGTCCTTTCGTGTGGTTGGTCGAGTGCATGTGCGCGATCTCGGCCCTGCGATCGCGGTCAAGCACGATCACCGCGGCCCAGCCCTGCCCGAGCCTCATGACCTTGCCGGGATCGAGCACGAACTTGCTGATTCGCGTGCGGGTCGTCTTGCCATCGCTGTGGCTGGAGACCTTCCAGGCGCCCTCCTGGCCGGCGAGACTCGAGATCATCTCGGCGGAGCTCGGGACCACCTGACGGTGGGCGATCAGCGCCGACAGGTTGCCCATGACCTGCTCGAGCAGTCGCTCGCGGCCCGGCAGACGCAGGTCGCACAGCTCCTGGGTGCCGAGCAGCAGGCTGAATCCGGCCGAGCGGGCGCGGCCGAACAACCTGACGACCTGCTCGGCAGCGATGGCGGAGAACTCGTCGATCACGACCAGAGTCGCCTCGGGCCGTCCCTGCAATGCGGCTATGACCGTCTGCAGGTCCTGCACGATGGCTGCTCCGAGCATCTGCGTGAGCAGCGGCCTGCTGTCTGACTCCAGGCTGAAGTACACCACCGCATGGCTGCGTGCGGCGGCGAGCAGGTCCAGGCGGCCGGCGCCCGCGGTGCGTGGATCGAGCCAGGCGCCGATATCGGACTCGGCGAGGATGGCCAGCCGGTCGCGCACCCCCGCAAGGTCGCTTTGCTGGCGTGCGGTCATCGAGTCCAGGTAGGCGTGCGTCGGCGCAGCCGCGGATTCGGGCAGGCCGCGCACGAGCCCCTCGAGCGTTGCGGGATCGAGGTGATCGACGATCAGCTGGAGGCTGACCTCCAGGCCCGATCTGCGCAGCGCGCGTACCACGTGGCCGAGGTAGCGCTGGGATTGGCGCAGATAGTGCGGCTCGGTGAAACGCTCGCCGGCCAGGACCTTGTCGGCTATCTCCGTCTCGCTGCCGCGAGCGTAGGGGTTGTAGACACAGCCCCCTGAGGGGGTCCATTCGAGGAAGGACCGTCCGGCTTGGCTTGCCGTGCAGCGTGCCTGCTCACGCAAGTCGCGGTCGCCCTTGGGGTCGATGATGATCGCCCCCATCCCCTGCTCGATCGCCTGCACAACCATCGAGGTCTGCGTGGTCGTCTTGCCAGAGCCGGTCGCCCCGACCACAAGCGTGTGCCGGCCGCCGGTGGAGGCGTCGAACGGGATGCAAACCGTCCGCCTGCCCGTGGCACGACCGAGCAGCAGCTCACCCTGGCGCCGCCGGCGCTCGTGGCGCAGAGCGCTCGCGAGGCTCTGCCTCGCGATCATGCCGACCATACGCAACGCATCCGGCGGCCCGTAGCGGGCGGCGGCGATCTCGGCCATGTCCCCGCCGGCGTCGAGATCTTGGCGATGCCAACGACGACCCCAGATCGAGGCGCTAAGAGCGGCCACCGCCAGCGTCAAGGTCGGGCCCGCCGGGCCGATGGGCGCAAGCGCGATCAGGGCAAGCGCGGCGGCGGCCCAGCTGTAGTGCAGGTGTCTCGCGCGCATGAGCCGCGCGGCGACGAGGCCGCCGAGCAGGCCCAGCAGGCTGTGCAGTGCGCCGTCGGCCAACCAGCGGACCAGCTGCTCGATGGGCGCCAGCGGATCGATGTCCCGTTCAGGGAACGGATTGGAAGATGGCATTGTGGCCACTCCTTTCTTGAGACCGGCCACGCGGGCAGGTCGATATGGACCGGTGCATGCCGGTCGTGCTTGTCGAGATCGGGCGACCGCGCGAAAATGCGGCTGCCGAGGGTGTTGCTGGTGCCTCACCGGGCCCGTTGAGCCCGTTGAAGATCTTTCAGGTCAGCCGGTAGCCGACTCCCCATACGTTGACCACCCAGCCGCCGTCGCCCTGGGCTGCGAGCTTGCGGCGCAGCCTGCTGGCATGGCTGTCGACAGTGCGCGTGGAGGCGCCCGATCGGTATCCCCATACCGATCGCAGCAGCTCGTCCCTGGTGAATACGCGCTGAGGATCGCCGGCGAGGTGCGCGAGCAGCGCGAACTCCATGCGGCGAAGCGCCAGAGGCTGGTCGCGCAAGCTCGCGGTGTGCGTGGCGCTGTCGATTGCCAGGGGCCCGACCGCGAGCACCGACCCGTCTGCCAGCGCCTGCTCGGTGCGTCTCAGAATCGCTGCTATCCGTGCCCTGAGCTCTAGATACCGGGGTCTCCCGACGAGCACGTCATCGGCGCCGGCGTCGAAGGCGCGCAGCATGTCCAGGGCCCGCGCTCGGGGATCGAGCACGATGACCGGGAGCGCGCGATCCCACGGCATGCCGGCTGGGCCTTGCGACCTACGAATCTCCTGCAGCAGATCGAGTGCCCGGCGTGGCGACTCCAGGCTGCCCAGGACGGCCAAGCGCGGCGCGCGCGCCCCCGCCAGGATGCGGGCATGCTCGCTGGTGCGTGCCAGCGCCACCCGATAGCCATCGGCGCCGAGCTGCTCGGCGATCGCGCGACCGAGCTGCAGATCAGCCTCGACCAGGAGGATCGGCCGTATCGCGCAGTCCAGGCCAGCCGGCTGGGCGCTCACGTCGATTCGACCTCGCGTGGCGCGACCCCCAGGCCGCGCCTTGCGATCAGCGCGAGCACGTCGCTGTGTATCCAGGGAGTGGGCGCGCTGCGGCCGGCCTCTGACAGCAGGCCGATGCGGCGGGCAAGCCAGCTCGTCTCACCGCTTTCGTTGCCCTTGCCGTCGCGCTTGACGCGCCCGCAGCGCGAGGCGATCTCGCTCATGCTCAGCCCGCTTTGCTCGACGGTGGCGAGGACGACCTCGCGCAGCCTGCGATTGAGCACTATCGGGCTCTCCTGCAGGCGCTTGAGCTCGGCGCCCAACAGGACGGTCGAGAGCTCGGCGTCGGCGGAGTGACGCGCGAGCGCTCGCTGCGTGAGAGAGCAGACGGGCTCGTAGTCTTCGAGGCTCGCGACCGCATCGCGTGCGCTGACCGGGCGGGGCTGGCTCTGAGCGGCCTGCGGCGGGTGCCGGCACCAGCGCAGCTCGGGAATCGACATCCGGCCTGCCAGGACCTCCAGCCGATAGCGGTTGCCAAGCCGATCGGTCGGCTCGGGCTCCGGATCGCCCCCCGCGAGCCCACCCTCGGGCATACACGGGCCGTGGGCGACGGACGGCGCTACACGGGCGTCCTCGATCGTCAGACGCCGGCAGCGGCCGCGAGCGCGAGGTGCATCGTGCAGATAGTGCGTGCAGACGATCGCGGCGTTCTCGACGGGCTCGTCTGCGGCCAGATGCGCAACGAGCCGCGGATCGCCGTGGGTGGCGGCGTCGCGGTCGATGACAAGAACGCTTCCGGCCGGACCGGGATCAGCGAGGATCTCCCGCTTGTGGCCATCCGGGTCGACGTAGCGCCCGAGCGGGCTCGGCTGCGAGGGCCTGCGCCCGCGCCGCGGGCGCGAGCGTTGCGGAGACTGACCACCGAGGCGGTCGGCGGATCGTGATGCAACGGGGCGAGGGGCGCTGAGCGTGGGCTGCATGGCTGTCTCCTGAGCGGTCGGTTCGTTGCCCGGGCAAACGTCGCGGAGGACGTAAGCGGGTGATGTCGGGGGCCGCTTGTAGGACCGCGAGTGGCAGCCGTCAAGCCCGGCGAACGGGGCGATGCCTGGACGCTCTCAGCGCTCCGAGAACCCCTTAAGGGGTCTCGGAGGTGGCGATCGTTGGGGCGGTCACGACGCAAGAACTTGGCGCGAAAACGCTCATCGCGGCCATGCGGCAGACCCGCCTTTTGCGAAGACATATGTCTGAGCACCCGGCCCCTGCAGGCGCATGGAGAATCGGAGTCGAGGCGCGCTGGAGCGCTCGGACACTGCCGAGTGAAGGCGCTTGTCGTGGACTGTGAGCGCTCGTCCCTGTCAGCGGGCCGGGACGTTTGCGTGCTACGGCGAGGGGATGGGAAAGAAGAAAGTGGGCATCGAGCCTAGCCACAAGTCGAACGCGGGCAGGGCAGCGCACGGCGTGCGTGCCCAAGTAGGCGCAGTCGCCCACTCCCGAGCTGTCGCAGTTTGGCTCTGCAATGCCGAAATAGAGGCATTTCACGAGCAGTCGCCCGTTGCCTGAAGGCTGAGGCGACTGCGTGAATGGAGTGCTCGCGACAGTGGCGACTGCATGGGCTGACCGACCGGCTGCGCCTTTGGGTAGGGCAACTGCGCGAGCGTTCGCGCGCCAGATCCTCAGGCCGCCGCTGCGGCGCCCCAGACTCGCGTTGCCGCAACCGGCAGGCGCGGCAGGTGCTTATTAGCCGCCGAGGCCGGCCTCGGGCAGGATCTGGCATGGCTGTGCAAGCGCCTCGCCTGCCCTAGGGTCGCCATGGGCCGCTCTCACTCGCACCTCGGGCGGGACGCGGGTGACGCCGTAGGCATGTAGGACGCCCTCATGGACGTCGCGCTCTGACGCGAACACGATCTGTTCGCGTCCCGGGTACTCCCAGTCGACGGGATACTCCCCGGCGTAGGCACGGCAGGCGCACAGGACTGCGTCGGCACGCCTGGCGCTCTCTCGCGCACGGGCCCGGTCGCGGCAGACGAACACCACCATGGGCGCGGCCTCGCGGCGTCGTCCGTATCGCCTCGTGTGCGCAGACCATCCGGCGAGGAAGTGGTCGTAGCGCTCGAGCTTGTTGAGCGCACCTCCGTTGGCAAGCCGGTTCTCCAGCTCCACGATCACGTCGACCGCGCGTCCCTGGTGCGCTACCTCGACGATCGCGTCTGGGCGAACGGTCTCAAAGCGCTCGACCTCCACGCGCTCCCCGCCGGCGCCTGTGCGCAGGAAATCATGCGCAGCGCGCCCGCCGGGCAGACGCAGTTCCGCGGGCGCAAGCGCAACCTGCTCGCCGGCGCGTGTGACGTGGGGCGGCGAGAGCACCGACTCTGCGGGACCGCGCAGCCTGCAGCAGGCCGGGCCAAGCAGTTGCGCGAGCGCCAATACCCAGCCGGCAGCACGCACGTCGCGGCAGGCCCGCGCCAACCGGCGCGCGCTCTCGGAGGACGACCCGACGACCTCGCCATCGCCGGCGCTCGATCTCCACGGCGAGGAGTCTTGCGGACGCTCGTCGTGACCGAGCAGCCGCAGGCCCGGCTGGGTGATCACGTAACACATCGGTGTGCCTCCCCCATCGTGGCGGTGAAACTGGAAGCGCTCGACCAGGACGGCGTCGGACAGCCGCTTGAGTCGTCGCTGGGTTGTCGTGGCAGCACGTCCGGGGTTGACGCGGCGATGGATCTGGCTGCTCAGCACGTGTCTGAAGCTGGCGATCAGCGCGAGCACTTCCTGGTCGATCGGCTCGGGCTGCCACTTGCTGACCGGCGCGTGCGCTGGACGCGCCCAGCGTACGCTATGGGCGCCGTCGAGCTCGACAAGCTCGCGATAGCTGGGCGACGGGGAGTCTGGGAGAGCGGGCCCGTCATCGTCGCCCCCGTCGGCGCGACGTGAGACGGGCGTACAGAGCGTCCTGGGCAACGCGTCGACGGGCGTTGCCGGAGCACGACCGGCGGGCGCAGCGACGACCAGCTCGGGGGGGTCTGCCTCGTGCTGTTGGCCGGCGACGCGAGGCCGGTCCCAATGGGGCTGGCGCAGGTCTGTCAGTTGGCGCCCGCCGCGCATGCGCTGATTGACGGCGTGCAGGGCCAGGCGCTCGTGATCGACCCGTAGCGGGATCGTCTGTGCGACAAAGGGCGCCTGTCGGCCGCCGGGCGCGCTCCAGCTTGCGATCGCATGGTGCTTGGGTAGGTGCAGGCGAACGTCGGGGTGGCCCAAGCTCGACAGACGCTCGATGCCCGGGCGCACGGTGTCGGAGAATTCGGCCATGGTCAACGCGACGGCGGCCCGAGCGTCGCGGGCAGATCCCGAACATGGTGATGATTTCCGAGCGTCCTGCCGAAGTCGCCGACCGCGCCGTCCCCGGCCACTGGGAGGGCGACCTCATCATCGGCAAG
>Ga0116217_10001348_pt1 | contig 23933 bp, 25 predicted proteins | sample Sb_taG_6_FD_89697 | JGI IMG/M metagenome (GOLD analysis project Ga0116217, IMG submission 89697) | Peat soil microbial communities from Weissenstadt, Germany - Sb_50d_4_PS metaG | ecosystem: Environmental > Terrestrial > Soil > Wetlands > Peat | place: Germany: Weissenstadt | collected 2010-09-21 | reverse complement strand
GGACATGGGGTACGAGGCCGCCAAGGTGCCACGGGAGGACGGTCATCGGGGCCGAAGGTTCCCGATCCCCCCTTTCCGTCCTCGAGGTTTCGTGGACCGGCGCGAGGCGCTCGGCAGGCTGAACGGTCCCCAGTCGACGCGACCTGAGTCGGACCTGACTCGCCGCCGGTTGCCTCGGGGGTGGGCGAGAGCGCGTGTCATACGCTGCCGACGCGCGCGACCCGCCGACCCTCGGCCGGCCGGCAGAGTTGCCGGATCCCTCCGGAGCCGACCTCTTCCCCACAGGGCCTGAAAGGTGGCGCCCCGAGGCGCAGGCGATTCCGATTCGCGTTGAGGTGGGCGACCGCTTCGACGGCGAGCGCCGATCGAGGGGCTTGTCCGTCGCTTCGGGCGACACCGAGCCGGCCCGCCGCGGCCCACGGAGGCGTCACGAGGGTCGAGCTCGAGAGGCCCCCGCGAGCGGCACGGCCGCTTCTCGCTCGGCCTCGGGATGCGTGAAACCGCCGGGTGCCCTACACCGACGGAAGCGTTGATCCCATCCTGCCGGCGTTCGGCCGCAGCGCTCGGCGCACCGAGCCCACATGGGGCATCAACATGGTCATGGCCACCGTGAGGTCCAACAGGTAGGGAGAGGCACTCCCGAGCCCGGTCTCGGTGTACGACGCGATGGCGCAGTAGACGATCAGGAAGAGCGCCATAGCCCGGCCCGGTCCCCGGGGCGCCAACAGGGCGATGAGCAGCAGGAGCACCAGGACCATGGCGACGAGGGCATCGCCCACCAAACCCTGGGCTTGATACCCCGACAGCCAGCTGGAGCGGATGGGGAGCCCGTTGTACGAGTCGTTCGACATCCGCAAGCCGAACAGGGTGTTGACCTCGCTGCGGGGCTCGTGCACCAGGGCCGACCACACGGCCCCTCGGCCGTTCAGGCTGTTGAAGTCGTGCACGCTCTCGCCCCGGGTGAACCAGCGGCTGATGAACGGCGCAAAGCTGAGGGCGATCAGCAAGGCCACCAGCAGGGTGCACAGAAAGGCGCGACGCACGCGCTGACGGCTGAAGAACAAGCTGAACCCCGCGACGAGGACGCCCACCATCAAGCCGACCAGAGCGGTGCGGGTGTGGGTGAGGACCAGCACCGCCGACCCCATCACGCCGGCCACCAGGGCTTGGCGCTGGCTCAGCAGTCCGGAGAACCACATGACCACCGAGAGACCGACGAAGACGGCGGAGTAGTGGGCCACCTGGGTGGGGGTGATGCCCCACACCGCACCACCGAGGCGTCCCCCGCCCGACTGGGCGAAGGCCTTGCCGGGGGCCAGCGCGGCCCCGATGACCACCGACACGATGATCGCCACCAACGCCCGGCGGTGCATGCGGGGGAAGAACAGGTCGTCCCGGCCCCACCAGGGGGTCAACAGCCACAGCGTGAGCAAGAAGCCGCACAGGCGCAGCGCCCGGATGATCGAGCCGACACCGAAGTAGCCGTGGACGCTCATGATGAACGACAGGCCACACAGCACGCTCAACAGCACCAAGAACCCGTTGGGCCGCACGACCAGGCGCCGGTTGATGGTGAGGGCGATGGCCAGGGCCACCACCAGCGCCCCCTGGGTGAGCACCTTGCCCAGGGCCGAAGGAATGTGGACCACCGTCGGGGCCGGGGTGTAGGTGAGGACGTCGAAGAACAACAGTCCCCAGACCCAGCCCAGTCGCCGGCGCACCGACGCGTCCACGTCGGCCAGGGAGCGGAAGCGGGCCATGGCCGGCGTCGCTGTCCGCACCCGCAGCGCCAGGGCCACGGTCAGCCCCAATCCATGGTGCTCGAGGCGTGCTGGAGCGCGAGCGCGCCCTCCGCCCGCGCGGAGATGCTCAGCAGGCCCGAACCGTCGTCATCCTTGTCGGCGTCGAAGAGGATGGAGGAGACCGGTGTGATCCCCGACGCCGCCAACAGCTCTGCGGTGGCGCTGATGCGCTGGGGATTGGAACCACCGGCGGTGACCGCCACCACGACCTCGTTCCAGTAGCGCAGGTGCGCCGCACCCAGGGCGAGGTCCACGTTGGCCACCGCCAGGACGTAGTCCGATCGGGACCACCGGTCGGGGCTGAGCTCCCATGCGGCACGGCTGTCCTCGGGGCCGAGCTCACGCCCCGGGGAGAAGAGGGTGACCGCCTGGTTGCCGATACGAACCTTTTGGATGGGCTTGTCGGTGCCGCCGAACATGGCCTTGAAGTCCCGCGTGTCGGCTAGGTCCGACAGCACCACCCTCTTGCCCTGCTTGGCCAGCGTGGCGGCCACCGCGGCCATGGCCACGGCCGGGAGCTCGGCCCGATCCACCGCCACGATCAGCAGGCCGCGCTGGCCGCTGTTCACGACCCGATTGAGCAGGTAGCGCACCACCGGCTTGAGCTCCGGAGGCGGCCTGAACCCGGTTGCTCGAACGGCCTGACCGCCTCGCATGCTCCACCGAACCCGTCGGACCGGGCCGGCGCTCACGGCTACCGGCGCACCGACCAATGAGGCCACATCGTCGCGTCGCCGGACCCGGTCCGACGCCAACGCCTGGAGCACCACCAACCCCATCCCCAAGGCCAACCCGACGCCCAGGCCCGAGAGGCCGTCGACCGCGAAGAGCTTCACCGTCGAGCGGTTGATGTTCGTTCCCGAGGTGAGCACCCGGGTTGCCTGCACGATTGAGAGGGTGTCGAGCCGGTCCTGTTGCTGGGTCTGCTGCAGGTTGGCGATCGTCCCTTCTTCCTGCGAGCGTTGGTCGACGAGCTGGGTCAGCTGGGTCGAGTCGGTGTTCTTGTTGATCGTGGTGGTCAGACCGTCGACCTGGGACTGCAGCGATTTGATCTGCCCATTGAGCCCTTTGACGATGTCGTCGTCCTGGGCGTTGTACTGCTTGGCCCGGAAGGCCAGAAACGCGGTGGTGACCGCATTGACCCTTCGAACGGCCTCGGCCGCGGAGGGGCCGGTGATCGTCACCACCATCACGTTGTCGCTGATCGAGCGGCCCGGTGCCTTGCCCAGGATCTTGGTCGGATTGAGGGACGGCTCCTTGAGCAGGGCAATTGCCCGGCGGGACACGGCCAGGTTGTTGAGCAGCGCGACGTCGTTGCCCATGCCCACCGCCTCGTCGGTGCCGGGGGCGTGGGCCATGTACAAGGTGGCATAAGCCGAGTAGGTCCGCGGCACCACGATGTGGAACGCCGTTCCGAGCACCAAGCCGACGACGGCACCCCACATCCAGATCGCCCGGCGGCGGCGCAGGGCCGAGACCAGGTAGCGCATGCTGATGAGCTTCCCGGTGAGCACCAGGTCGGTCTCGGACGCATAGGAGCCCAGCGCCGGGACACTGGCGGTCGGCGGGTCCATCTCGAGTGTCATCAGCGGGGAACCGATCCGGCCCGGCTGCTGCGTGGGTTGTCGATGGGGCTGGGACGACTGGCGCTGTCCAGCCGGGCCACGATGACGTCGTCGGGATCCGGGTTGGACACCACCAGCCCGACGATGGTCTGGCCGGCGTCGGCGGCACAGATGGCCACCCGGGCCAGGTCCTCCATGGTGGCGACGCCCGGCGAGACCGCCAACAACGTCACCGCCGCATCGAGCCCCAGAACCTCGGGCCGCACGGACTCGACCGGCATCGCCACGATGGTGAGCCCCGTCGGGTCGACACCCGTCTGGAGGCTCAGACCCCTGCGAGCCCGACGGGTCGCCGGTCCGAGGCGCTCCATCACCACCCGCAGGTCGACCGCCCTTTGGTCCTTGCCGGTGACGACGAGGGAGGTGGGCAGGCCGAGGCTGACCGCGCTGATCGCCAACTGCGGGGCGACCATCAGCGCTTCGGCGTCGCCCTGCAACGTGAGCACGATCAGGGTGCAGGGATGGCCCTCTTTGATGTCGAGCTCTCGCAGCATCTTGCGCACCCGCCAGCGGTCGTTTGCGCTGGGTTGGTAGCTGCCGAAGAACGACACCCATTCCCGGGCCCTCGTCCGCCGCGTGGTGGCCAGGGAGAGCACCACCGGCGCCCCGATGGCCTCCGCCATGTGGTCACGGCGGCGGAGGCGGCGGTCGCCCCGGAAGGCGAAGACCACCACGATGGAGCCGAGCACCAGGCCCACGAGGGCGCCCAGCACCACCAGGAACACCGAGCCGAGCGCCGAAGGGCGCGACGCGATCGCGGCCGTCTGGATGACCTCGGTACCGGCGTTGGCCGCGTTGGAGCCCAACTGGGCGATTGCGATCTCGCTGTTGATCGTCTGGAGCTGCAAGGCCGACTGCGACTGCTGGGCGGTGAGTGCCGCCAACAGTGCGGTGTCCTGCTGCCCGGTGGCCGACGAGGCCCCCACCTGGTTGATGCGGTTGGTGATGGTGGAGATCTCGCCGTTCACGTTGTTGATCTGCGTGGTCAGCTGGCCCGCCTCGGTGCGCAGCGCGGCGATGCCGCTGACGTTGGCCGCCGAGCCGGTGGTGGTGACGAAGGTCACCAGGGCGGAGGCCACCCGGTTGGCGAACTCCTTGGCCTGGGCCGGGGTGGTGCCCTCGCCGGTGATCTGCAAGATGTTGGTGGCCGTCCCCGAGGCGTGCACCCGCTTGCGCAGCTGGGGTAGCGACAACCCCGGGTCCACCCGGCGGCCGACCGGCGCCAGGATGACAGTGCTGGTGGCGATCTGGGCGTCCGTGCTCATGTCGTTTCCGGCCGGCTGCCCGTTGCTGGTCGCCGAGGTCCCGGGCAGGAGCACCAGCGCCGAGGCGCTGTAGAGCGGCGGGCGCAACGCGACCCAGGACAGGGAGGCAGCCAGTCCCACCAGGACGAAGACGACCACCACCAGGCGGTGACGGACGATCAGCCCGAGGACCCTCTTCACGTCAAGCAGCTGCTCGGTCACCTGGCCCTCTCCGTACCGTCATCCCCAAACGAGACGGCGGGGCCCGGCTTGATACATCGGCTCGGGGTGAATATCCGGGGCGCCCTCCGACCAGGGCGGCGATCAGCGACCGCTCGTGGCCCGGGTCCGCTGCACCCAGTTGATCCGGACGTCGGCCTCCCGCAGGTAGACGGGCTCGACGGCGACCGCGGGCACCGCTTCCGCCCCGGCCGCCAGCCGGGCGGCCGCCAGCGACACCAGGACCGCCGGGTCCGGCGCCCCGAGCCTGGCCCCCGCGACTCGCAGGCCGGCCGCCTCGAGCAGCCCCCGATAGCGCAGTGCGCCGTCGCCACAGGCGAGTCCGGGCGGCCCGCCGCGACTGCCCACCATTGCGCCGAGGTCCTCGGGCCGGTGGCGTCCCGGCGCCACCTCCTCGATCAGCTCCCCGGGCCGAGCGCCGCGGGCGTACCGGGCGGCGAAGACCTCGCCCCTCCGCCCGTCCACCACCGGGACGACGGGGCCGTCCCAGCTCTCGTCGATCGCCGCGGCGGCCAGCACCTCGAGGCTGGTCACCCCGAGCACGCCGACGCCCAGGCCCTGGGCCAGCCCCTTGGCCGTCGCCACGCCGACCCGCAGGCCGGTGAACAGCCCCGGACCGACGTCGAGGGCCACCGCGCCCACCTCGCGCAGGGACACCCCGGCCCGCTCGAGCACCGCCTCGATCGCCGGCGCAAGATTCTCGGCATGTCGGCGGCGACCGGCGATGCTCATCGAGGCGCGGCCCCCCTGCCCGTCGTCGACCGCCGCGCCCACCGTCTCGGTCGCCGACTCGATGCCGAGCAGGATCACCACTGCTCGGGCCCGAACGGGGCCAGCGCGGCGGCGAACCCGGCCCGGCGCGCCGCGAACCGCTCGCCGCGGCCCGACACGTGCACGCACCGTGCGTCGTCGTCGTCTCCCGGGGTGAGGGTCACCTCGAGCGCGCTCTCGCCGAACACCGGCGCACCGGCGTCGCCCCACTCGACCAGCGCGACCGCCGCCCCGCCCTCCAGCAGCTCGCCGAGCGCGAGGTCGGCGACCTCGGCGAGGTGATCGAGCCGGTAGAGGTCGGCGTGGAGCAGCTGGCGCACCGGGCCGTCGCCCGCGCAGCGGTACTGGCGGACGAGCGTGAAGGTCGGGCTGGTCACCGGGCCCTCGACCCCGAGGGCGGCGGCGAAGCCCTGTGCGAACACGGTCTTCCCGGCCCCGAGCCCGCCAATGAGCAGCACGAGGTCGCCGGGCTGGCTCTCGGTGGCCAGAGCGGCGGCGAGGGCCCTGGTCGCATCGGGGCACCCGGTGCGGGCGTCGAGCGCCCAGGGCTCGCTCACCCGGGTTCGAGCTCGGCCACCGCAGCCTGTCGGTCCGGGGCGGCGGCGAGCAGCCGCTTCGCCCGGACGAGGTCGGCCCGCATCTCGGCGACCACCTGGCCACCGGAGCGCAGCGCGAACGCCGGGTGGTAGGTGGGGACGAGGTGGCCCCGCCGGAACGGGTACGCGGTGCCGCGCAGCGACTTGATCCCCTGGGCCGTCCCGAGGAGGAGGCGGGCGGCGAAGTTCCCGAGGGTGACCACCACGGCGGGGTCGATGAGCTCGATCTGGGACTCGAGGTAGGGGCGGCAGGCCTCGATCTCCTCGGGGGCGGGGTCCCGGTTCTCCGGCGGCCGGCACTTCACCACATTGGCGATGTAGCAGCGGCTCCGGTCGATCGCCAGCTCCTCGTGCATCAGCCGGTCGAGCAGCTTCCCGGAGCGCCCGACGAAGGGCTCGCCGGCCAGGTCCTCCTCCCGGCCCGGCCCCTCGCCGACGAACATGAGCTCGGCCCCGGGGTCCCCCACCCCGAACACCACCTGGGTGCGGCCGGCGGCGAGGGGGCAGCGGACACAGGAGAGCGCCTCGGTGCGCAGGGCCTCGAAGGCAACGGGCGAGCTCGGCCCGACCACCGCGGCATCGTAGACGGGCGCGTTCGCCGCCCCCGGGGGCACCGATCCGTCAGGAGGCCAGCTCGGCCCCGAAGCGCTCGACGATTTCGTCGAGCTGCCCCGGGCGCTCCAGCATGACGAGGTGCCCGCAGCCGGGCAGCACCTCGAAGCGGGCCCCGGGGATCCGGTCGGCGACCCGGCGGGCCCTGAGCGCCGGCGTGAGCAGGTCGCGGGACCCGACGACCACCAGGGTCGGCAGGTCGATCGCGCCCAACTCGGCGCGGACGTCGAACCCGAGCAGCGGGACCAGGAGCTCGGCCAACGCGCGCGGCTGCGCCGCCGCGGTGATCGACCGCACCAGCTCCACGTCGACGGCCCGGGGATGGGCGCCGAAGCACGCCCTCGAGGCCCAGGTGGCGAGGTCCGAGCCGGGGTAGACGCCCTTGCCGCGGCGTTCCGCGAACCGGGCCGCCCGGCCGGCGAACCCGGCCGTGGCCAGTCCCATCGGCCGCCCGATCGGCCCCGGGATCGCCGGACCGGCGTCGGTGGCGAGCAGCACGATCCCGGCCGCGTGCCGCTTCAGCGCCTCGGCGCGGCGCAGCGCCGCGATCTGCAGGACCATCCCGCCCATCGAGTGCCCCACCACCACCGCGCCGGTGACCCGGCGTTCGCCGAGAACCTCGAGCAGGTCGTCGGCCATGCGCTCGAACGTGTAGCCGCCGTCCCCGGCCATGGACTGGCCGTGGCCCCGCAGGTCGAACGCGAGGACGCGGTGGCGGGGGGCGAGCGAGCGGAACTGGCGGGCCCAGACCCCGACCCCGAGCGTGATCCCGTGCAGGAACACCACGGGTGGCCCGTCGCCCGCCTCGACCACATGGATCCGGCCGCCGTCGTCGGTCGCGACGAAGTGGTGGTCGACGTCGGGCATCGAGAGCCCGGCTGCCGCCAGCTCCTCCTCGCCGGCCTGCCAGCGCCGAACCATCGCCCGCTCGAGGACGTAGGCGGTGCCGGCCCCGGCCGCCGCCGCGGCGAGGAGGCGGGAGCGCTTCATCGCGCCGCCGACGGCCCGGTGGCGGCGCGCAGCCACTGGCGCCACCCCGTCCGAGCCGCCGGCGCGGCCACGGCGGGCCGGCCGCGGGCCACCCGGGGGACCCGCGGGCCGATGCCGGTCAGCACCTCATAGGAGATGGTCCCGAGCAGCCGGGCCCACTCGGCGGCGGAGATCGCCTCGGCGCCCTGGCGGCCGATCAGCACGACCTCGTCGCCCACCGCGACGTCGCCGTCGGGCCCGCAGTCGACGACCAGCTGGTCCATGGTCACCGCACCGGCGATCGCCCGGCGCCGGCCGCCGATCAGCACCTCGCCGCCCGCCTCAAACAGCCGCCGCGGCACGCCGTCGGCATAGCCGAGCGGGACGGTCGCCACCCCGGCCGCCGCCGGCAGCGGGCGGAGCCGGCCGTAGGAGGGGCGCGCACCGGCCTCGAGGTGGCGGAGCGCCACAACCTCGGACCGGAGCGACAACACGGGGCGAAGCTGCCCCCCCGGGGACGCGTCGGCGAAGACCGCGGCCATCGAGGGGTGGGGCAGCTCGCCGTAGAGCGCGATGCCGGCACGCACGAGGTCGTAGCGCGACCGAGGATGCGCGATCGCGCCGGCCGAGTTGGCGGCGTGCCGCACCGAGGGCGTGAACCCCCGGGCAGCCAGCGCCGAGAGGTGCCCCTCGAACGCGTCGAGCTGGTGGGCGGTGAACTCGCGGTCCTCGGTGCCCTGGCCGTCCGCCACCGCGAGATGGGTCCAGAACCCCTCGAGGGTGAGCCGGGGCTTCGTCGCGAGCGCGTCGAGGAAGCCCGCCACGGCGTCGGGCTCGAGCCCGACCCGGTGCATCCCCGTGTCGACCTTCACGTGCACGATCGCGCCGGTGCCGACCCGCGCCGCTGCGTCGTCGAGGGCGTCGAGGGCGGCCGGGCTGTACAGCGCGACGGTGAGGTGATGCTCGATCGCGGCCTCGGCGGCGTCCGCCGGCGGCTCGGAGAGCACGAGGATCGGGCCGGCGACCCCGGCCTCGCGCAGCGCGATCCCCTCGTCGACGACGGCGACGGCGAGTCCGGCCGCGCCGGCGTCCAGGGCCGCCGACGCCACGAGCGCAGCCCCGTGCCCGTACCCGTCGGCCTTGATCACCGCGCACAGCGCCGCCGGCCGGCTCACCTCGGCGAGCAGCGCGACGTTGTGCCGCCAGGCCTCGAGGTCGATCTCGGCCCGGGTCGGGCGGAGCCGCGCCTCAGCCATCGACGGGTGCTCCGTGGGCGGAGAGCCAATCGGCCACCAGGTCCGGGAGGTCTACCGACAGCAGCCCCTCGGCGCGGCCGAGCCGGGCGGCGGCGCCGTGGACATGCGCCGCGAACGCCGCCGACCGGAGCGGGTCGAGGCCGCGGGCCACGAACGCGGCGAGGATCCCCCCGAGGACGTCGCCGGTCCCCGCGGTCGCGAGCGCCGGCGTCCCGGCCGCGGCCAGGAGGACCGAGGGCCCATCGCCGGCCGTGCCGGGCGGGGCGGCCACGGCGGTGAGCGACCCCTTCAAGAGCACGACAGCACCGGTGCGCTCGGCGAGCCGGCGGGCTGCTGCGATCCGGTCGGGGCCGGCGTCGTGACCGGCGAGCCGGCGGTACTCGCCGTCGTGGGGCGTGAGCACGACCCGGTGCGCCGGGCCGCCGGCCGCCAGCACCTCTCTCGCCTCGTCGGCCTCACCCAGCGCGAAGAGCGCGTCGGCGTCGGCCACGACCGGCACGGGTGCGCCCCCGACGACCCGACGGACGGCGTCCACCGTCGCGTCGTCGCGGCCGAGCCCGGGCCCGATCACGAGGGCCCGGCACCGGTCCAGCATCGCGAGCACGTCGTCGGCCCACCCCTTGTCGGGGAGCGGGAGTCGGACCGCCTCGCCGGGCCACGGCCCGGCCGCGTCGGGTCCCGCACCGGGCACCGCCAGGCGGACCATGCCCGCCCCGGCCCGGGACGCGCCCCGCGCGCACAGGCGCGACGCACCCTCCATCCCCGGAGAGCCCGCCACCACCGCCACCGCGCTGGCCCACTTGTGCGAGGCCGCGTGGCGACGGGGCAGCACGGCCAGATCGGCGTCCTCGACCAGGGCGACCTCGGCGCCGTCGAGGGCGATGCCGATGTCGGCGACCCGCACCGCGCCGGCGAGCGACGGCCCGTCCCCCATCAAGAGACCGGGCTTCCACGCCGCGAAGGTCACCGTCGACTCGGCGGTCAGCGCCCGTCCCGACTGCTCGCCGGTGTCCCCGTCGACGCCCGAGGGGATGTCGACGGCCAGGACCCGCGCCCCCTCGGGTAACTCCGGCGCCTCGTAGGTGCCGGTGAACCCGGTGCCGTAGGCGGCGTCGATGACGAGGTCGCAGGCCGGGAGCGGCGAGGGTGCCGACGACGCGTCGAGCACCTCGACGAGCGCGCCCCGCCGGGCCAGCATCGCGGCGGCGACGCGCCCGTCGTTGCCGTTGTTGCCCTTCCCGGCGACGACGACCACCCGTCGTCCGTAGGCGCCGCCCAGCATCCGCAGCGCCTCGACCGCGACGGCGTCGCCGGCCCGGCGGACGAGCTCGGACTCGGTGACCGACTTCAGTGCGGCGGCGTCGGCCGCCCGCATCTCGGCCACGCTGACCACCGGCTGCATCGCAGCCTCCTAGCCGGCCCCCGAGGGGCCCGCCTCGGCGAGCACCACCGCGAGGGCGAGGGCGTCGGTGTGGGTCATCGACACGTGCCATCGGGACACGCCCCGATCCTGGGCCAGGGCGGCGGCCCGGTCGGCCAGCCGCAGCGAGGGGGCGCCGCGTCCCGCCCCGGTGCCCGCCTCCCGCACCACCTCGACGTCGCGCAGCGCGAAGCCGCCGATCCCGGTGCCGAGCGCCTTCATCACCGCCTCCTTGGCGGCGAAGCGCGCCGCGAGGTGCGGCGCCGGATCGGCGCTGTCGGCCGCGTAGGCGCGCTCGGCCGCCGTGAACATCCGCTCGGCGACCCCCGGCCTTCTGGCCAGCACCCGGCGGAAGCGGTCGATGTCGACCGCGTCGATCCCGATGCCGGCCACCGGCCCGGACACCGCGGCGTCGATCATTCGACGGTCACCGTCTTGGCCAGGTTGCGGGGCCGGTCGACGTCGAGGCCGTGCAGCCGGGCGATCCGGTAGGCGAGGAGCTGGAGCGGCACGATGTCGATGACCGGCGCGACCAGCTGCTCGGCCTCGGGCACCCAGAGCACGTGGTCGGCGAGCTCGGCGGCCGCCCGGTCGCCGTCGTTGGCGACGAGCACCACGGTCGCCCCCCGGCTCTTCACCTCGGCGATGTTGGACTGGAACTTCTCCCACAGCGGGTTACGGGTGGCGATCCCGACGACGACGGTGCCCCGCTCGATGAGCGCGATGGGGCCGTGCTTCAGCTCGCCGGCCGGATACCCCTCGGCGTGGAGGTACGAGAGCTCCTTCAGCTTGAGCGCGCCCTCGAGGGCAACCGGGAAGCCCACGTGGCGCCCGAGGAAGAAGAAGTCGCGCGCGGTGGCGAGCGCCTCGGCGACCTCGTCGACCTCCTTCTCGCGCGACAGCACCTCCTCGATAGCGGCGGGCAGCCCGTGGAGGGCGTCGAGGGACGAGGCGATGTCGGCGGCCGAGCGGGTCCCGTGCACCTGGGCGAGGGTGAGGGCGAGCAGGTCGAGGGCCACGATCTGGGCGAGGAGCGTCTTCGTCGCGGCCACGCAGATCTCGGGGCCCGCCCGCGTGTAGAGCACCGCGTCGGCCTCGCGGGCGATCGAGGAGTCGACGACGTTGGTGACCCCCAGCACCCGGGCCCCCCGGGCCCGCGCCTCGCGCAGCGCCAGCAGGGTGTCGAGCGACTCGCCCGACTGGCTCACGCCGACCGCGAGGGCGCGGGGGTCGAGGACCGGGTTGCGGTAGCGGAACTCGCTCGCGATGTCGACCTCGGCCGGCACCTTCGCCCACTGCTCGATCGCGTACTTGGCCAGCAGCCCCGCGTGGTAGCTGGATCCGCAGGCGACGATGTAGACCCGGGTGATCGAGGAGAGGTCCTCGTCGGTCAGCCGCATCTCGTCGAGCGTCAGGCTCCCGTCGGGGCGGCGCCGGTCGAGCAACGTGTCGGCGACGGCGCGGGGCTGCTCGCGGATCTCCTTGCTCATGAAGTCCTCGAACCCGCCCTTCTGGGCGGCGGCCAGGTCCCAGTCGACGCTGAGGGCGGGCGGGTCGACCTGCTCGCCGTCGAGGGTGGTCACCTTTATGGAGCCCGGCCGGAGCTCGGCCAGCTGGTCGTCGGCCAGCACGAAGAGCTGCTCGGTCCGGCCGAGGAGGGCGGGGATGTCCGAGGCGAGCAACGAGGCCCGGCCGGCCCGGCCGAGGATGAGCGGGGTGTTGCGGCGGGCGGCCACCAGGAGCTCGGGCTCGTCGGCCGAGACGACGGCGATGGAGAAGGAGCCCCGCACGACCCGCAGCGCCGCCCGGACCGCCTCGGCGAGGCCCATGCCCTCCCCGAGGTGCTCCTCGACGAGGTGGGCGAGCACCTCGGTGTCGGTGGCCGAGTCCATGACGTGCCCGGCCCGCTCGAGCTCGATCTGCAGCTCGGTGTGGTTCTCGATGATCCCGTTGTGGACCACCGCCACCCGGCCGGTGCAGTCGAAGAGCGGGTGGGCGTTCTCGACGGAGGGGTGCCCGTGGGTGGCCCAGCGGGTGTGGCCGACCCCGGTCGTGGCGCCGGCCGGGGCGGCGTCGACCAACTCCTTCAGCTCGGCCACCGAGCGGGTGCCGTCGGCGGCCCGGGTCCGCCAGAGCGCCCCGGGGGTGGTCACCACGACCCCGGCCGAGTCGTACCCGCGGTACTCCAAGCGTTCCAGGCCCTCGATCAGCAGGTCGATGACCCCGTCGAGGCCGGTGGCCCCGATGATCCCGCACATGGGCTCCGAGGCTAATGGGGACGGGGTGGACGGCCCGTCGATGGGCCCCGGGGCTCGGTCCGCCGCCCCCGGGACGGTTCAGCCGGGCGAGGGCTCGGTGCCGACCGGGGCGCCGAGGGAGCGTTCGACCGCGGCGCAGATCCGGTCCGCCGCCGCCTCCGCGGCCGCCCCGTCGAGGGTCTCGACCATCACCCGGACCACCGGCTCGGTCCCGCTCGGCCGGAGCAGCACCCGACCGGTCGTGCCGAGGCCCGCCTCGACGGCCCGGACCGTGTCCCACACCTCGATCGCGGCGGCCAGGCGGTGCGGCTCGAGCACCGCGACGTTCCGCAGCACCTGGGGGACCCGCTCGATGACCCCGGTCGAGAGCGCGGCGAGCCCCACCCCGGAGCGCAGCACGAGGTCGGCGACCAGGAGACCGGTGAGCAGCCCGTCGCCGGTGCTGGCCAGGTGGCGGAACACGATGTGCCCGGACTGCTCCCCGCCCAGATTGAACCCGTTTGACTCGAGAGCTTCCAGCACGGCCCGGTCGCCGACCGGCGTCTCGACCACCTCGATGTTGCGCTCGGCCATGGCCAGCCGGAACCCGAGGTTGCTCATCACGGTCACCACCACCGTGTCGCCGGGGAGCTGTCCCCGGTCGGAGAGGTCGACGGCGAAGAGCGCGAGCAGGGTGTCCCCGTCGGCCACCGTCCCGCGGTGGTCGACCGCCACCATTCGGTCGGCGTCCCCGTCGAACGCGATGCCGAGGGCCGCGCCGCGGTCGACGACGGTGCGGGCGAGCGCCTCGGGATGGGTGGACCCGCACCCGTCGTTGATGTTGACCCCGTCGGGCCGGTCGAAGATGGCCTCGACGCGCGCGCCGAGCGCCTCGAAGACCTTGGGGGCGATGGTGCTGGCGGCGCCGTTGGCGCAGTCGAGCACCACGTGCAGCCCGTCGAACCGGCGCCCCTTGAGGACGCTCGCGACCGCCTTGCGGTACTCGCCGGCACCCCGGTGGTCGGCCTCGATGACCCCGACCGCGGCGCCCGAGGGCGGGGCGGTCGCGTGGGACGGCGAGTCGAGGAGCTCGTCCAGCTCCTTCTCGATCGACTGCTCCGTCTCGACCGCGAGCTTGGTGCCCGCCGCACTGAACAGTTTGATCCCGTTGTCGTCGAAGGGGTTGTGCGACGCCGAGATGACCGCCGCGGGGACGCCGCGGGAGCGGGCCAGCCACGCGAGCGCGGGGGTCGGCACGACGCCGGCGTCGGCCACGTGGACGCCCTCGGTGGCGAGCCCCGCCGCGAACGCGGCTTGGAGCAGCGGTCCGGACCGGCGGGTGTCGCGCCCGATGACGAAGCGTTCGGTTCCGAGGACCCGGGCCGTCGCCCGGCCGAGGGCGAGCGCCAGCTCGGCCGTCAGATCGACGTTGGCGACTCCCCGAACCCCGTCGGTGCCGAAGCGAGCCCGGCCCACCTGCTACCGCTTGGAGTACTGCGGTGCCTTGCGAGCCTTCTTCAGTCCGTACTTCTTGCTCTCCTTCTCACGCGCGTTGCGGGTGAGAAGACCCGAGCGCTTCAGGGTCGGCCGGTGCTCGGGGTCGAGGACGCACAGCGCCCGAGCGATCCCGAGGCGCAGGGCCCGCGCCTGTCCCGACACGCCGCCGCCGTCGATCGTGGCGTCGATGTTGTACGACTCGGCGGTGTTGGTCAGCCGCAGCGGGTCGGTCACCGCCATTCGGTGGCTGGCCGAGGTGAAGTACTCCTCGAAGTTCCGCCGGTTGATCGTGATGGTGCCGGTGCCGGGGCGGAACCGCACCCGGGCGACGGCCTGCTTGCGGCGGCCTGTGGTCTGGCTCAAGGGCGCGGGCATCGGTGTCTCCGTTAGGCCCGGCGGGCGCCGGGGATCTCGAGGGGCTGGGGGCGCTGGGCTTCGTGCGGGTGGTCGGGTCCCGCGTAGACCTTGAGCTTGGCCAGCTGCTGTCGGCCGAGCGTGTTCTTCGGCAGCATGCCCCGGACGGCTCGGCGGATGAGCTCTTCGGGATACTCGTCGAGCAGCGAGGAGTAGCTGCGGCGCTTGAGCCCGCCCGGGTAGCCGCTGTGGCGATAGGCGAACTTGCCGTCCCCCTTGTCGGCGGTGAGCACCACCTTGTCGGCGTTCACCACGACGACGTGGTCGCCGGTGTCGGTGTGGGGGGCGAAGAACGGCTGGTGCTTGCCGCGCAGCCGCCGGGCCACCTCGGTGGCCAGACGGCCGAGGACCAGGCCGTCGGCGTCGACGACGTGCCAGGCCCGCTCGATCTCGGCTGGCTTCGGGACATAGGTGGGCACAGGGGCTTCCTCGGTAGCGGCGCCCGGGCGGCCTTCGGGCCGGGACATGGGCGGACGAGCGACCCTCAAGGATACGGCATCGGCCGGGGCCCCCGCTACCGGCCGCCTCAGTCGGGGTAGGCGACCGAGACCAGGCAGAGGCCGTGGGGCGGGGCCGGCGCCGGGAGCCCGCCGCGCTCGCCCGCCCGCAGCACGGCCAGCACGTCGGCGGAGGTCGGGCCGCCCCGGCCCACCTCCACCAGCTCGGCGACGAGCGAGCGGACCATCTGGTGGCAGAACGAGTCGGCCTCGATCTCGAAGCGGAGCAGCCGGCCCGCGGGTCGGCCGCTCAGCGCGGCGTCGGCGACCTCGGCACCGCCCTCCACGCTCCAGCCGGCCCGCCGGACCCGCCGGACGAGCGGCTCGTCGCGGGCCGGGCCGGGCGGGCGCCGGCAGAACGCCGCGAAGTCGTGCTCACCGACCAGGACGTCGGACGCCGCCGCCATCCGGCGCAGGTCGAGGTCGGCGGCCACGTGCCAGGACACCGGCGCGAGCAGCGGGTCGGGCGCCGGGCCGTTCCACACCAGGTACCGGTAGCGGCGCCCGGTGGCCGAGCGCCGGGCGTGGAAGCCGTCGGGGGCCGGTTCGGCCGCCCGGACCACAACGGCCGGCGCGAGCTGGCGGTTGAGCGCGCTGACCAGGTCCTCGGCCCCGAGGGTGCGGGTCGTCCCACCCCGGCGGACCTTGGGCAGCGACACCGGGAGGTCGACGTGGACGACCTGTCCCCGGGCGTGCACGCCGGCGTCGGTGCGGCCGGCGCAGGTGATGGCCGGGGGGGCGCCGAGGCGGACGGTGCGGGCCATCGCCTCGGCCAGGGCGCCGGCGACCGTGGCCTGGCCGGGCTGGGCGGCGAAGCCATGGAAGGCGCTGCCGTCGTAGGCGACGACCAGGCGCCACCTGGTGGTCGGGCCGGGCTCGGTCGCCTCGGCCGTCGGCCGCGCACCCCGTCCGCCTGAGGGCTTTCGGGCCGCGCGCGGCGGCACGGCGCTAGACGAACTCGATGCGCGCCATCGGCGCGTTGTCGCCGGGCCGCGGGCCGAGCTTCAGGATGCGGGTGTAGCCGCCCGGCCGGTCCGCGTAGCGGGGGCCGATCTCGGCGAAGAGCTTGTGGGCCATGTCCTTGTCCCGGATGAGCGCCACCACCCGGCGGTGCTGGTGGATGCCGCCCTTCACCGCCGCGGTCACACACTTCTCGGCCACCGGCCGCAACGCCTTGGCCTTGGCCTCGGTGGTGACGATGGCCTCGGCCGCGATGAGCGACGCGACGAGGTTGCCGAGCATGGCCTTCTCGTGGGCGGCGTCGCTGCCGAGGCGGTGGCCGCGGGTCGGGGTGCCACGCATCGCCCTAGTCCTTGGTCCGGAGCGACAGGCCCCGCTCGTCGAGGCGCTGGATGACCTCGTCGAGCGACTTCTGGCCGAAGTTGGTGATGCCGAGCAGGTCGTCGAGGGTCTTGTCGACCAGCTCGCCAATCGTGTTGATCTGGGCCCGCTTGAGGCAGTTGCGGGGGCGTTCGGAGAGGTCGAGCTCCTCGATGCGCAGGTCGAGGTCCGGCGAGCCGCTGGTGGTGCTGCCGGTCTCGCCCAGCTCGAGGCCGCGGGGGGCGTCCTCGAGGTCGGCCACGAGGGACACGAGAGTGCGCAGGGTGTCACCCGCCGAGGCCAGGGCCTCGCGCGGCGTGATGGTCCCGTCGGTCTCGATCTCGAGGACCAGGCGGTCGAAGTCGGTCGACTGCTCGACCCGGACCGGCTCGATGTCGAAGGTGACCCGACGCACCGGGGAGAAGATCGAGTCGACCGGGATCACCCCGATGGTGGTGGACCGCTTGTTGCGGTCGGCCGAGACGTAGCCCCGGCCCCGCTCGACGGTGACGTCGAGGGCGAGGCGGCCCTTCTGGTTGAGCGCGGCGAGGTGCAGCTCGGGGTTGAGGATCTCCACCCCCGCCCGGACCTGGATGTCCGCCGCGGTGGCCTCGCCCGGCCCCCGCTTGTCGATCCGCATGGTCACCGGCTCGTCCTCGTCCATCCGGACCAGGAGGTCCTTCAGGTTGAGGATGATGTCGGTCACGTCCTCCTTCACCCCGGTCAGGGTGGTGAACTCGTGCAGGGCCTCGTCGAAGCGGATCTGGGTCACCGCCGCGCCCGGGATGGACGAGAGCAGCGTCCGGCGCAGCGAGTTCCCGAGGGTGTGGCCGAAGCCCGGGTCGAGCGGGCCCATGGCGAAGCGCTGGGTGTGGTCCTGCTCCTCGCCGAGGGGCTCGACTGTCGGTCGCTGGATGATGAGCATTGCGGGGCTCCTCGATTCTCGATCTTGGGGGGGCGCCTGGGGTGGGCGGTTACTTCGAGTACAGCTCGACGATGAGCTGCTCCTGGACGGGCTCGTCGATGTGCTCGCGCAGCGGCGGGTTCAGCACCGAGACGGCGAACCCGGCGTCGCCGGCCTCGAGCCACGGGGGCCGCTGCCGGTCGAGGGTGTCCATGTTGCGCCGCACCGCGAACATCTGGCGGGACGACTCCTTCAGGGTCACGACGTCGCCCTTGCGCACCCGGTAGCTCGGGATGGTCACCCGGCGGCCGTTCACCGTGACGTGGCCGTGCCGCACGAACTGGCGGGCCTGGGCGCGGCTCGCGCCCCACCCGGCCCGGAAGACGACGTTGTCGAGGCGCATCTCGAGCATCCGGAGCAGGTTCTCGCCGGTGATGCCCGACTCCCGGTTCGCCTCTTCGTAGAGGTTGCGGAACTGCTTCTCCAAGACCCCGTAGATGCGGCGGGCCTTCTGCTTCTCCCGCAGCTGGTTCAGGTACTCGGAGCCCTGGCGCATCCGGTCGCGGCCGTGCTCTCCCGGCGGGTACGCGCGGCTGTGCCGGTCGGTGACGGCCTCTGACACCGGGCACTTGAGCGAGTAGCAGCGCTCGCCCTTCAAGAAGATCTTGGTGCGCTCGCGGCGGCAAAGCCGGCACACCGGTCCTGTGTATCGAGCCATTCCGGTCCTCTACCTACGCTTCCTTCGTCCTAGACCCGCCGGCGCTTCTTCGGCCGGCACCCGTTGTGCGGGATCGGGGTCACGTCCTTGATCCCGACCACCTCGATGCCGGTCGCGGCGAGCGAGCGGATGGCGGTCTCCCGGCCCGAGCCGGGCCCCCGCACGAGCACGTCGACCTTGCGCACCCCGTGCTCCATGGCCCGGCGGGCGCAGGCCTCGGCGGCCAGCTGGGCGGCGAAGGGGGTCGACTTGCGGGACCCCTTGAAGCCGACGTTGCCGGCCGAGGCCCAGGCGAGCACGTTGCCCTCGGGGTCGGCGATGGTGACCACCGTGTTGTTGAACGAGCTCTTGATGTGGGCGACGCCGTAGGCGATGTTCTTGCGCTCCCGGCGCCGGGGGCGGCGACCCTGCTGCTTGGTCGGGCGGGGGGGCATCTACTTGCGCACCTTCTTCTTCCCGGCCACCGTCTTCTTCGGCCCCTTGCGGGTGCGGGCGTTGGTGTGGGTCCGCTGTCCGTGGACCGGCAGGCCGCGGCGGTGCCGGATCCCCTGGTAGCAGTTGATCTCCTGCTTGCGCTTGATGTCCTGGGCGACGTCGCGGCGCAGGTCACCCTCGACCCGCAGGCTGGCGTCGATGTAGTTGCGCAGCCGGCTGACCTCCTCCTCGGTGAGGTCCCGCACCCGGGTGTCCGGCAGGACGTCGGTCGACGCGCAGACCTGCTTGGCCACCGTGTTGCCGATCCCGTAGATGTAGGTGAGGGCGATCTCCACCCGCTTCTCTCGGGGGATGTCGACGCCGGCGATTCGAGCCACTCTTCTTCTCCTCAGCCCTGACGCTGCTTGTGCCGCGGGTTGTCGCAGATGACGACCACCCGGCCGTGGCGCCGGATGATCTTGCACTTCTCACAGATCCGCTTGACGCTCGGTCGGACCTTCACGTCTGTTTCCTCGTCCTCCTCGGCCGCTACTTGTACCGGTAGGTGATGCGCCCCCGGCTCAGGTCATACGGGGTGATCTCCACCTGGACCTTGTCGCCGGGCAGGATCCGGATCCGGTGCATCCGCATCCGCCCGGAGCTGTGCGCCAACACCTTGTGCCCGTTCTCGAGCTCCACTCGGAACATGGCGTTGGGCAGCGGCTCCACCACCGTCCCGTCGAGCACGATGGCGTCTTCTTTGGCCTTTGGCAGGTGTCTCTCCTCTAAAATCCCGTGGATCCCGGCTCGCGCGTCGCACGGGACCCGAAAGATCGGCGGTGTGGCTCAGGGCACCCGTCCCGGGGACGGACCTCCGGAAGGGCGCGGAAAGCCAACAGACGATTTTAGCGCGTCTGCCCGGTCCCCCACCACCGGTCCTCTGCTGCCCCTCCCAGGGTCTTTGATGCGGAACGGCGCTCCAACGGGGAGGTCCGGATGAGCTGCGGCTCACGCCCCTGCACCACCGCGGGCGTCGGGCCGCGCCCTCGGTCCCAGAACCGGCAGACACACCGAAACTCCTGGTCACGCCGGAATCTCATCGGCCTCCTCGGGTTCTCGACTGCAGAAGTGCCCTTCCCAGACCTCGGCCGGCCATCGGCGGCGTTCCGTTCCCCGTCCGACGTCGAGTCGGTCCGTTCCGGCGACCGAACGTCGCCCCGGACAGCGAGCCGGACTGGGTCCCGGCCAGGGACACCGAGTCCGCGTGATTGGCCGGCCGTGAGGCGACCCGCAAAATCGGGAACCGGGGGCCCCATCAGAGGAGCCGGGTGGCGGCCCCAATGTCGGGCCTCCGCCAACCGGGACGAGCCGGCCTATCCGCCGATCGGCCCGGGCTCTTCGCGTTCGCCCTCCGCGGCAGCCGCACGCGGAATGCGATCGTCGCCCGTCCAACCCGCTTGACGGGCCAATGCTACGGCGGCGAGCTGGGAATTCACGCCCAGCTTCTGCAGGATCGCCTTGATCTGCGATCGCACGGTTGAAACCGCCACCCACGCGTTCTTTGAGATCTGATCGGCCGTGCGGCCCTCCATGAGCTCTGCCAGCACACTGCGCTCACGCGGGGTGAGAACGGCGAAGGGTCCGTAGCCGTTGGACCTGGAGCCCTCACCCGTGCGCACGCTCGGGGCATCAGCGGGTGGTTGGGGCCGTACTGACAGGAGCCCGGTCAACCTTCTCACGAGCTCCTCCAACGGCGTGGTCGACTCGACCGTAGCGGCCGCCCCCTTCTCGAGGCATCGCCCGAGCAGTTCCCGCTGGGATGTCCGCCCCATGACCACAGCCCTGACGCCGAACTCATCAAGGAAGGCGACCATCTCGATGGGGTCGGCGTCGACTCGGTCGACATCCAAGAGCGCCAGCTCCGGGAACGAAGCGACCGCATCCCTGAGATGCCTCATGGTTGCGGGGACGACGAACCGCGCCGGAATGCCCCGTTGGACCAGGGTGAAGACAAGTGCTTCGGCGACGAGGAGATCGTCGTCAATGACGAGGATCCTCGCTGCGCCGTTCGTGGACATCGGCTCGGCGGTCCAAATCGGCGAGGGATCGACCGCTTGCACGTCCGGCGCCCAGGGGTTCACCGGATCAACAGAGCGCCCAACCACGGCGGGCCGGCCTTCCGCTCGGAGACACCCTCTCGGAAAAGGCTAGGAGTTCGGACTGACGAGCGCCGGACTCGAAGGGGCGTGACGGGTCGGCAAGACCCCACCGCTCCCCCGACACATCCATTCCGACACCCCTGGCTTTCACGGGCCAATCGGAAATTGCGCCCGGCTCGAACCCCGCCCAGGAAACGTCGGTTTCGCCTTTTGCTCCCTACGGCTCAGGCGACCATCGGAAGCCGTAGTTCACTGCTTCGTTCCCGCCGGCACGGTAACCCGGGTGCCCAAAAGTGTCAACAGGGGTGACACCACCCGACCGGTCGTCGAAAGCGGCTTCGACCGGACCCGCCGGCGGCGACAAGGAAGCTCCCGACGGCGCGCCGGGGGACCTCCGCCAGGCCGAGCGACACGAGGTGGGTGACCTGGGATCTTGTCGAGCCGGCTGCATGCGGGCATCCCCGGTCGCGGGGGGCTAGCTTGCGAAGACGAGCACCAATGGGGACGGAACGTATCGGTGGGCCCGGGCCGGAGGACTTCCGGAACGATGAGTGAGCGCCCTGCCGCCGCCGCCGACACTCGCAGTCAGTGCGGAATCTGCGCCGTCGTCCAGGCAAAGCCCGATGCCCCAGCCGTGGTCCGGGAGGGCACCGTCGTGGCACATCTCGACATCGACATGGTCGTGCTCATGGCCACCGGCCAGGAGGGCGTGCTCGTCGCCCCAGGCCGGCATGTGCCGTCCCTGTCGGAGCTCGACAGCCAGAGCCTCGGCGCGTTTCTCGCCGCGCTCCGGAGGGTGGCCGTCGATGTCCAGCTCATCTTCGACTCGACCGGCACGACGATTACTCCGTCCGAACCTCCTGCGGTTCTCGCGGCCGACGGCCACATCTGCCTTCGGGTCATCCCGACCGCCAGGGTCTCCCGACCTGTGGTCATGGCCGACCTGATGGCCCAAGCCGAGCAGCTCGCCCAACGGATCGCCTAGGACATCCCGCCAGGCGCCGCGGCCCTCGTCGGCCAAGGCGCGGATGCTCGGGTGACCGAACCGCACCCACTCTCCCTCGGTGTGGCCACAGCCGGGCCTTGACTGGCCGTCCGGCCGCGGCGGCGGCTCAGGATCGGCCCGGTGGGCGTGTCGGAACGTCAGACCCGACGGTTCACGAGACCTTCGAGTCGCCGCATCATCGCTTCCTCGTTGACAGGCGATGTGACGGCCTCGAAGTAGGCGTGACCCTCACAGCTGGGGATCTCGTTTGGGGACGGGGACAAAAGGGTCGTCACGGACCTTCTCTCTCCTGCGAAGCGAATGGCAAGACGGCGCGCCGCAGCCAGGAACGAGGCGAGTGATGTGTCGTCGCAGCTCGCCAAGTCGCTCACGTGGTTGGTCGGGGCGATGAACGTCCGCTTGGTGCGCGGGTTGATCAGAACCACGAGCGCCGGGTCCCATTCCACCACCCGGAACACCGAGCTGGGCGTCGTGACGCTCGGGCTCTCGGCCGCCTCACACAGGACGCAGTCAGGTCGGGTTGTCGGGCCCACGTCCCACTACGCCTGAGTCACCGGTCTGAGACCGTTGGATTTCGGTCACCCGCCACCGCGCTTCCTTCGACAACCGCCACGTCCGATCTCCCGGGATCGATTTCCATCCTGGAACGACCTCGAAGAGGCGACGCGGTGCACGTTTGATACCCGTCGTTCGATGCGCTGGGCATGTACCAGGCGCACGAGGAACGCTCGGTCGGCTCATTGCCCCCGGAAGCAGGGGCCTGGCCGATGCCCCCGGACGCCCGCGGTCACGATCTCGACACGCTCCTCACATGGCGTTCGCATCGGCTCGATCTTGACGACGGGGACAACTCGTCGACCCGGCCAGGCTCTCGAGCGTTCCGATGGCGGTCCGGTCCCCGCCGGGGTCGGTGACCTGCACGGCGCGGATGGCCCGCCGGGGCGGCAACCCCGGGTCCCGCCCGCAGTGCGGGTGGGGCACCTTCCTCCGCCAATTTCCCCAAAATCGGGGATGACGGGGCCGAGGCGGAAGCGGAGAATACCGTCGAACGGGAACTCGGACATGTGCGTCCGGGAGGGTGGTCCGATTCCCGGTTGAGCAGCTCGGTCGGAGGCTGCGGTCTGAGGAGCTCGGTCGGAGGCTGCCTGGCTGCGATCGGCATCGAAGGAGTCCCGATGGCAATGCCAGTGCAGAGTGCGCCAGCGGCTTCACCTCCGGCTCGCGCGGTCCGGCAGACCACCGAACTCCCACGGGACCTGCGTCCGTCCTCCGACGACCTCGAGCTTCGACTGGTCGTCGCTGCCGCCGCGACGGGCGATGCGGAGGCGTGGCAGCACCTCTCGCAGCGCTTCGGGCCGATGATCACCGGGATCGCCCGGAGTTGCCGCCTCGGCGACGTCGACGCCGGCGAGGTGTTCCAAACCGCCTGGCTCCGGCTGGTCGAGAACATCGACAGGATCGAACAACCCGAGCGGGTCGGCGCCTGGCTGGCCACCACCGCCCGCCGCGAGAGCCTCCGCCTTTTCCGCGCCCGGTCCCGGATCGAGTTCGATTCCGAGTCCCTGACCAGCCTGCCGGACGTCGACCAGCCTGCGGTCGACGCGGCCATGCTGACCGACGAACGTGCGGTGATGCTCAGAATCGCCTACGACCGGCTCCCGCCACGCTGCCAACGGCTGCTCGGTCTTCTGTCAGACGACGACGCCCCGTCGTACAAGGAGATCTCGGAGTTGCTGAGCATGCCGATCGGGAGCATCGGCCCGACCCGCGGGCGCTGCCTCGACCACCTGCGCCGCTTGCTTCTCGAAGTCTGCGACGAGCTCTAGAACCGGCGGGGGCGGACGGCCCTCAGATCCCTTCGGCGAGGGAGCGGAGGGACTCGGCCGTGCCGAGCGCCACCAGCACGTCGCCGGCCCTGATCGCATCGTCCACGTCGCTCCAGCGCTGGAGTTGGCGGTCCCGGCGCAGCCCGATGATCTGGACGTTCCGGTGCTCCTGGGAGAGGTCCCCGAGGTGCCGGCCGAGGTAGGGGGACCCGGCCGAGACCTCGATCTCCTCGGTGCCGAGCCCGAGCAGGGGCAGGGCGTGGAAGTCGAGAACCCGGGGGCTCAAGGCCGCGGTGGCGAGCGACACCCCGTAGGACGGGTAGGGCGACTGGGCCACGTCGGCGCCGGCCCGGACGATCCGGTCCCGCCAGGTGGCCTCGTTCACCCGGGACACGATGCGGAGGTC
>Ga0116217_10001347_pt1 | contig 23952 bp, 18 predicted proteins | sample Sb_taG_6_FD_89697 | JGI IMG/M metagenome (GOLD analysis project Ga0116217, IMG submission 89697) | Peat soil microbial communities from Weissenstadt, Germany - Sb_50d_4_PS metaG | ecosystem: Environmental > Terrestrial > Soil > Wetlands > Peat | place: Germany: Weissenstadt | collected 2010-09-21 | reverse complement strand
GATGTTGCGAGCCTCTGGTGGCGGCACGAACGCTTCAGCCGGCGGGTCCTGGCAAACCCCATGGCTTTCATGCCGCTCTTTCAGGAGCAGCGCGATCAAACGGAAAAACGCTGGGTTGCCGCCCCGCCCTCGGCGCACGCCGCCTTTGCCCAAGGCGATGCCCTTCTCGCCGATTGGACCCGCGCCGTTTCCGCTCACCCCGCCAACTACGTCCGGCCATTCTTCGTTCGTCGCTACTGGGCCAGGCGAAACCGCTGGGCCGGGCTCTGAAGCGGTTTTCCATTTTGAGAATATTAAACAGAAAAAACCGGTAGGACGCGAAACAATGCTCGCGCGGAAAACCGCGGAAAACACGCCGTTTTTGAACCGCCCAAGCATATTGAGAATGCCGCCCCTCCCGAAATGCCATGTCGAGGCCGCAAAAAGTGTCAAAAACACGGTCTTTTTGCGTGGTGAACATTTTGGGACTAAAAAGCCCCCTGGGCGGAAAATGCGTTTGGAGGCTCCAAAACCGGCATTTCACAAGATAATCGGGATTCTTTTATTCTTCCTTTTCGGACGGGGCGCTTCTCCGGACGACGCCGATTCCCTGGAAAAATCAGCACAAATGCTCAGGTGGGGATCTCATCGATCCTCATGAGAGCGCTAGTCTATCCAAGACGTGCTGTCTGGGACGTGTCCGCGCGGGTGTCGTTTTAGCCCTTGCAAGGCAGCCAGGCAGCTGCATACTTGTCTTGGCGAAATCTGCCCCCGCAGATCGAACCCGATAACCGCGCCTCACTCGCTCGATTTGTTTAACCGCGACCCAGCGGGGAGCGCGCGAACAAAAGGCGTCTCGTCGCTTCACGGTTCGCGCGCTCCCCGCTGGGTCGCGGTTAAACGAAATTACAGGACTATAGAGAGGGTAGTTAGCTTGACGCATCTCCCGTTTGACTGCGGCACCTTAGCCTGCTCCAATATTCAGATATAGGCCATCGCACTTCCCGGGGACATCGCCATGTGCCGACATCTGCTTGCCGGTCTACTGATTCTGCTCAGCGCGCCGCTCTTGCTTGTCGCCGACGGCGACAAGGAAAAATCCATCGAGCAGTTGATTGAACAGCTCAGCGACCGCAAATTTCAGGTCCGCGAGCAAGCAGCCAAAGCGATCGAGGCTCTTGGACCGGAGGCTCTCCCTGCCTTGCGCAAAGCCAAGGACCATCGCGATATCGACGTGCGCCGCCGGATCGAAAAGTGGATCCCGGAATTCGAGGCAGCGGCATTGGTTGCTCCCAAGCGTGTCACTTTGAAGCTCATCAACCAGCCGCTGCGGAAAGCGCTCGAGGAGGTGGCCCGGCAAACCGGCTACAAACTCGAATTCGACGCAAAGGCCCCGTGGGCGCAAAAGATTTGCAGCATGCAGGTCGACAACGAAACTTTCTGGGAGGCAATCGACAAGGTCTGTCACGAGGGCAAGCTTAGGCTGAAGTATCAGTTTAATTTCAACCCTGAGAAAAACAGCTTTCTGGTGGATTGTGCAGATGCCCTAACACCTTTTGTAATACATCATCGCGCCTTCCGAGTGACGGCCGATGTCTTTGACTACGAGCGTGCGCGAACGACGTGGCAGCGCATTGAGTTCGGGAAGCTTCCAAGTAAACCGGGGGCCCAGGACGCGCTGAGGAAGCCACAGGTGGATGCCTCAGAATATTTTCATCTTGAAATCGGCCTGAGCGCGGAGCCTCGCTTGATGATTCTCGACATGAGTGAGCCGGTTGTCACCGAGGCGGTCGACGATCAGGGGCGCTCCCTGTTGCCACAGCCGGGAAAAGGAAGTGCCTATGTGCGTGACAGAAATTGGTCAAGGAGTTGGATGAGACGCCACGGCTATGATAAGGCCGCTTATTCGTTTGAAATCGACTTGCTGACCCCTGCAAAAGACGCCAAGTCTTTGAAGGTCATTCGTGGAACAATTGCTGTTCGCGTGGAGAAAGGGAAAAAGGCGCTTGTCGTTACGGAGGAAATCCAGCAGGCCCAGGGAAAAACGATCGAATTGCAAGACCTCTCGATACAAGTCGACCTCCTTTTCAAGAACCCGCACGAGAAGGACCAGTACGAGTTGTTCCTTACGACAAAGAGGGCGAAGCCAGGTGCCGACAATTCCGCCCAAGAAGACGAAGAGGATGGTGAATTCGAGTTACAAGACGCCAAAGGAAACAGCTATCGGCCATCGGGGGGCACAGGATCCATGAATCCCACCAGGACGGAATGGGAACGCAAGTACGTGGACCCTGGCCAACCTAATGGCGCACCGCTTGGCCCGCCGGCAAGGTTGCTCTACATCAAACGAACCCCGCTCGTCTATCACGTCCCGTTCGAGTTCAGGGATTTGCCATTGCGATGAGCGGGTGGATTCGCGGGCTCCCGATAGTTTCGTCCGATCGCTATCGCGAACAGAGACATTGACGCGCCAGCGTTCCGCTCCCATCCGTCCTCTGCTTCAAAATCTCATTTTTCAAATCCGGATTCATGACGTCATCCGCCGATCTTTGTTTGCCGACGGCTTCCCCGACCAGCGAACAAGCTTATTGCCATTTCGCCGAGTGCTGTTCTGTCTCCATCTTTGCAAGACTCTTTGCCTAGCACAGCATTTTGCCCCTTGATAAGATCAGACCATGAAGACCGGCGGGCGCTATTCCAGAGCTCCTATTACCGAGGCGGTCATCGATCTTCAGGTCGAGTTGCCCGAAGGCACAGCCGTTTCTGATCTTGCCCGCTGTCATGCGGGGCAGGAAGAAGCGTATCCTTACAGGCAAGAAAGGCGTCTCGCAGGTGATCAGACCAATCCTGCCGGGTTCGTCTTCACCAGTGCCGACCATCGACAGGTGTTTCAGGCATTGCTGGGCGGATTCAGTATGAGCCGCCTGCCCCCGTATGAATCGTGGCAACAGCTACGTGATGAGGCGCGTCGTCTCTGGAATCTCTACCGCAGAGTCGCCAAACCCGCGCGCGTGACCCGCGTGGCCGTTCGTTACATCAATCGCTTCGATCTCCCGCTTCCCGTGAAGGATTTAAAGGATTATTTCCGGACGGCGCCGGAAGTATCGCCAGACTTGCCCCAGGCATTGGCGGGCTTTTTCATGCAGCTAACGATCCCGCACCTGGACATCAAGAGCGTGCTCCTCTTGAGCGAAACCATCGTCGGGTCTACCGAGCCTGGATCTGTTGGAGTTATTCTAGACTTTGATCTCTACCGCATCGAAGATATCCCTGAAGAAGAAGACCACCTGTGGCAACTCTTCGACGACCTTCGGGTGCGCAGAAACGCGATCTTCGAAGCCTGCATCACCGACCAAGCACGGGAGCTTATCCGCTAATGGCCACGCTTGTACTCTCCCCGCCGAAATCTGCCCTTGCGATCCGCATCGTCAGCCCGGAGGGGGAAGGGCCCGAAGGCCAGAAAATCCGCCAGGCAACCGAGCACGTCATCCGGCACTGGAACGAACGCATCGAGTACCTTCTTAGCAGCAGCCTCAGTGGCGAGGGGTCCTCCTACGACGCGATTGCTCCTAGACAATCCTTCACCGTGAAGGTGCGATACCAGCACCTGGGACGCGGCCAGCCTTTGACTTACCCACTAGACGACGATGATGAGTAATGGAGTCCTTCTGGATACAAATAACCGACGCATCGCTCCGGCAGGGGGGACCTCCTCCATAAGTGCCTCGTTCCGGAATTCAGCCCCGGTTTCGCACCCGACGGCCAGACTCACCTTGTGCCCGCACACGAAGACGACCTGATCGTCATCACCCAAAGCTGCGACCTCGAGCAGGGCAAGGTTCGCCTTGTAGCGACCAGTCCGATCCATCCCATCGTGGATTTTGAGAAGGTAAACTCTGGCTTCGCGAAGAAGGGCCGATGGAACGACGTGCTTAAGGGTCGAGTGGAAGGATTGCACCTCCTTGCCTCCCCAGACGATCCGGCCAACAACCGGGATGCGCTCGTCGTGGATTTCCGGGAGATCTACAGTCTGCCGTTCGGCTATCTCACTCAGCGGGCCGGAGAACTCGGCCCTCGATGGCGTTTGCGCTCTCCATTCCTGGAACACTTCTCGCAGACCCTGGCGCGGTTTTTCATGCGCGTGGGGTTGCCGTCGAACATACCCGAGTTCAAGTAAACCTGCACCAAGACCCTTGCCATGATCAGGCGCTGATCGATGCATTCGTCGCGAAGGCAACAACGTTTCTGGAGGGCATTTGATGCAAGAAACTTAAGCAGCTGGCCGCGCCCTAACTCAGCGTTCGCGCTCTGGCACCAAGCTCGTGTTGCGTGCCACCCGGCGATTACCTCTCGCGATGAATGCCCCGACTCCTGCCATCGCCCCATTTAGCACCAGCGCAGCGACGAGGCAACCTAAAAACAGACCGACAGGAGCCCCGAGTAATTGCTCACCCCAGGCTCCAATCATAAACCCACTCATCAGGCTTCCCAAGACCGTGATGACGCCGCCAATCGTCATTGCAAGTTTTGCTCCTTGCCATCGACCCAGGCTGCTCCATACGAGATAGAAGCCCAAGGCGACCCCAGCCCCACATGCGATCACGACGCTTATCACACCTAGAGTCTCCACCACGAGTCCTGGAAGATGCATATCGTCGGTCACATTTAAGAGGTTATCACCTGCCACCTCTATGCTGTAAGTGCCAGTCCAGGATGCGTTAAAGTAGCCGCCGGCGTTAAGCTTCACAGGGCCACCGTTAGCATCGCGAAACTCGATTTCGACGTGCGACTTGGAGGTTGGATCGACTCGCACGGCCTTCGAGGAGTTGCTTGCGATGTCCCCGAGGGCATAGGACTGGCCTGTTACCAGCACTACCACGCTATGCAATTGACTGGGGCCCTTATTCGTGACTCTCACGCGGAGCCCCTGATTCTGGATCCAGCAGGCTAACACTAAAAGTGCGGCCAGAATTGTCAGCCAGGCAAGCCAGGAAGTTTTCATCTAATTCTTCCCAAACATGTATCGAGTCTTCAGACTCAAGAGAGGCAAGGCACCCGGCCGCAGAGCCAGTTGTTCGAGTATATTCTAGTTTTCCGTGGAATTGGATAAAACCATGCTGCTGGCGTCAGAGTAGAGTGCTAGGCCGATCTGCGCTGGGTGCCATGTTTTCACGGCCATTCAGGCGTTCTCAGTGGCAAAAGCTAGACGAGGGGCCGCGAAAACATGCCGAGCAGCCCGTGACAAGACCTCCGACGTTGGGGCACGACATGAAGCTTATCCCATCCTTACATAGGATCTCTCTTGACAAGTCATCCCCGCTTGGCGATAACCCCCAGCCTGGACCTCTCCGTTGCAGGAAAGGACCGCCTGATGCAGGGTCTAGCCAAACTCGGTACTTTCTTAAAACCTTCTTTTCTGCCGGTTTCGATTTCTCACCGCAGCGCGCGCCTGGTCGCCGAATACGGCTGCGCGGCCGCACTCAGTCTGCTTATTCTTGTCTGGGTGATGAGACTGTGGGAGGCGGATCTGACCATCCCCTTTCGATACTCGGACGACGCACTGCTGGCCCAGATGATGATCAGGACCGGCATCGATAATCCCTGGTACTGGCATAACCATTGCCTGGGCATGCCGGGGTCTTTGGAATTCGAAGACTATCCCGCCGAAGTCTCCGCCAGTTTCCTGTTTCTCTTCATCAAGCTTCTCGCGCTGGCCTTGCCTGACAGCGCGGTAGTAATGAATGTTTTCTATTTGGCCGGCTTCCCTTTGGTCGCCTTAGCGGCGCTCTTCGTGTTGCGCAGCCTTCGCCTGTCCTATGCGCCGGCGCTGGTCATGGCGCTCCTTTATGCCTTTTTGCCGTATCACCTCTATCGGGGCGAACCGCACCTCTTCCTGGCCGCGTATTTCACCGTTCCGTTCATGGTCCTGCTCGTTCTCTGGTCGTGGCAAGACGCTCCCTTGTTTCTTTGCTGGGACACTGCCCGATGCCGGCTGAAAGTGAGTCTGCGGTGCTCCCGGCCAATCGCCAGCCTGGCACTGTGCATCATCATTGGTTGCTGCCAAATCTATTACGCCTTTTTTACCTGCTTTTTCTTGCTGCTCACCGGTTTCTCGTCTTCCTTGTACAAGAAACGGCTTTATCCTCTCTGCCGTAACCTTGGCCTGGCGGCCACGATTGGTCTTGTCACCGCTGCGAACCTCACTCCTTCCCTTTGCTACCAATGGAAGCACGGGCGAAATGAGGCCCTGAAGCGTTCGCCGGGCGAAGCCGAGACGTTCGGCATGAAGATCGTGCAGCTCCTTTTGCCTATCGAGGGACATCGGCTGCATTTTCTACGGCGATACCAGCACCGCTATAACTTGGTCGCCCCGCTGGTCAACGAGAATAACTGCTCCGCCCTGGGGTTGGTGGGCGCTGCCGGTTTCCTGCTGCTGGTGGCCCGGCTCTTCTACCGGAGGCCGGGGCCTTGGCGTCCCAACCTGATGGACATGCTAAGCACATTGGTCCTCGGCGCGATCTTGCTCGCAAGCATTGGAGGTTTTGGCTCGCTGATCGCATTTACAGCCAGCTCGCAAATCCGTGCCTACAATCGCATCAGTATCTTCATCGGCTTCTTTGCCCTGCTGGCGCTGGGCCTGCTCCTCGACAAGCTGAGGCGGCGCTACGCCACGTCGGGTCGCCGGCAGTGGGCTTTCCTTGCTTTCCTGGCCGGGCTACTAACCCTTGGGGTTCTCGATCAAACCTCTTCCTGGCTGATCCCGCCGTATGCAGCCGTGAAGAAACAGTATCAGGCGGATGCAGAATTTATCGCTGCCATCGAGGAGTCGGTGCCTGCGCATGCGATGATCTTTCAATTGCCTTATCTCACTTTTCCGAACCCGGCGCCGACGGCGCTGCAGGGTTTCGATCATCTGCGCGGCTACCTCCACTCCAAGGCGCTGCGCTGGAGTTACGCGGCAATGATCGACCGTGAAACAGATCTCTGGCAGCGAAGGGTGCTGGCAAACCCACCAGAAGTGCTGGTGAAACGCCTGGCGGAGGCCGGGTTCAGCGGCGTCTACATCAATCGCGACGGTTATGCGGACCGAATTTGCCCTTTGGAAGCTGTCCTGGCTCGAATGACCAATGCCAAGCCCATCGAGAGCGCGGATCGCCAGCTTGCGTTCTATAGCCTGGAAAGGTTGGACGTGTCGAAAACCGAAACGTGCAATGATTAGCAGTTTCCGGAAGCCAGGCGAGCGGGTTTCTGTCAAAGCACCTTGGTCTGCATCTGGGAACGCATAATCCCTAGCAGATGCGCCGATGAGAACGCTAGCTAACGAACAAAACAAGCAGCGCCTGCGTCGTTACAAGTGAGTCGCAGGTGCAAGCAGAATGGCCATTCGCTCACCGACAATGGCCCCATTTGGATGCAAGCGGAGCCATTTTCGGGTTTGTCCCTGTGGACGTCGCCCGTGGTCACTTAGATCAAGTCGCCGGCGGTGGAATGGGCATCCGCGGCGGGGCCGTTTGCCACATCAGCGCAATTTCGTCCGGGGTCAGGCCGTAGGCGGCGTTGACGAGGTCGGAGACGCGGCTCTCCAGCGTGCGGGTTTCGTCAGCCAGGGCTTGCAGCAGGACCACGCTGTCGGCGTGCTCTTGTTTCAAGCGCTTCACCTCGCCCACCGACAGCGGTTTCGACCGGCCGCGGGCCTTTTTCACCTCGGCGGCCAACCCGTCGGCGTCGAGACGGGCCACGTCCTGCAACTTCTGCGATGGCTTGTCGATGCCGAATTCCAGACGCAGCCAATCGAGAATCGCGCGGCGGCCGCCTTGCTGTTCCGCCGTGATGTTGATGAGCCGGCGCACATCCGTTTCGACTTTCCCGCGGGAATCGTCTGTCGGCTTAGCAATCGGTAATTCTTCAACCTTGTAATTGACCGGCGCCAGCGCCTCATCTTTCATATGTGGGAGGAACCGAAAGCTGTACCACCACATCAGGGGTGAATTAAGCACGGCTAATAGAAAGAGATCCTGACAGGGAAGGAATGTGGTTTTGTTATTTCCGTAGAGTTCTCCAGCATCGAGCGCGTACGACGGATGGAATTGGATTTGTTGAAACCAGATTTTGGGGGACTTGAACAATTCCCAAAAGGCGCAACTTCGGAGTTCCCACCAAAACTTGCCCTGGTCCTACCTCTTGATCGCTGCTTCGCGGAAGCCGTTCAAATGATCGAACACAGAAGGATAGCTGCGTTTGAAAATCGCTTCTGCGCTCTCTGCATGGCCTGACCAAGGCCATGTGAAATCGTTGCTTGATTTCAAGACGATCATCCAGCATCCTGCCCAATTCGCGGTCCAGCGGTCGATGTCCTGGCCGCGCAAATAGGGCTTGATAATAGTCTCAGCGTTGTGATCCAAACTTACTAATCGCTTTTTGGTATCGTCGTCGAGCAGAAAGGCTTCGTTAAGGGCGGTCTTGATTCCCAGTAGCGGCCGAACGCCAGCGAAATCGCGCAAAGGTAAGCCCCCCTCTTTGATCCTCTCCATCAAAGTTGTCGCGCCCGGCGGCTCCAAGCTCCACGGCTCCGCACGAAGGCGATCGCGCGGCACCTCGTAACCTTCGCTCTTGATTTGTCTTGAAAGATCATCGATCCGCAGTTGTTCACGTGGGATGGCGCAGACGCGGACCGAGGCGGGGGACGGGACGTTCGTCGGCTTGCGGGCCACGAGGATCGACGGGAACACGTCGGCATCAGGAAAAATCTGCTTGGCGTGGCCGAAATCGACCACTTGTTCCACCCAGGCGGATTGGCCGAAGAACTTGCGGAGTGGTTCGCCGTAGCCGGCGCGCATCCATTTGTTGGTGACCACGAAGCCGAGGCGGCCGCCGGGCTTCAAGAGCTTCATGCCGAGTTCGTAGAAGTAGACGTACAGATCGGCCACACCGTCGTAAGCCCGGTAATGCTTTTCGAAAAATGGCTTGTCCTTGGCAATCCATTCCTGGCGGACGTAGGGCGGATTGCTGATTACCACGTCGAAACCGCCTTCGGCCATCACCGCGGGGAAGCGTTGCCGCCAAGCGTCGAGCGGGGACGGTTCGGCTACCACGCTGTTGCCTTGCTTGACGTTGTCATCAAGGCTCGTCAACTCCTTGCCGACTTGTGCGGTCTTGATCCACAGACTCAGCCGGCAGATTTCCACCGCCTCGGGATTCAGGTCCATGCCGAACAGGTTACTTTGCAGGATTTGCCTATCCACGTCGGTCAAGAGGGGTTCATTTCTCAACTCACTGAAACTGACAATTGCTTGCTGGTACTGGACGTGCATTTGGTCGAACGCTTCGAGAAGGAACGCGCCTGAGCCGCACGCGGGATCGACGACGCGCACCGTGGCCAGCGTATCGAGCCAGGCGTTCCAGAAATCGGCCAGGGCCTTGCGTTGCGGGCCGGTCAGTTCGTGAAGATCGTAGGCGCGGGGGTCGGCGAACAGCTTTTTCGTGCAGGTTTTCGCTTCGTCCTCGTATTGCTGGCGCAGCGTCTCGAACCGGTCGGCAAAGATCGGTTGCAACGTCTCGGCAACAATGTAGCGAGTGACAAAAGCGGGGGTATAGAAGGCGCCTTCCTTCTTTCGTTTCGAGGGGGCTGCTTTCGCCGGTTCGGCCTCCGCGGAGCCGGCGATTTGCTGGTGCAGCTTTTCCAGGTCGCTGATCGATTGCTCGAAGATATGGCCCAGGATCTCGACATCGATCATTTTCGCGTGGGGATTGTCGACATCTTTTCCGTACTCGTAGGCAGCCAGCTTGTCGAAGCCCTGGCAAAGCACGTCCGGCACTTTCAAACGTTCGAGAAGTTCATCCCGAGCGAATAGCCCGCCGTTGTACCTGGAAATCTCCAGAGCCTTGTTGCCTTCATCGATCGCCCGAAACAAACCGCGGAAATTGTCCCAGATGGGGCGCGGGTTGTACGGATCGGCATGGTGGAAAGCGTTGGCGATGGAATTGGCCGGCAGCAAGCCGCGGTCTTCGCTGAAGGCGATGAAGAGAACGCGGTCCAGGATCTTTTGCGTGACAATGAGGAGATCCGCGGGCGGCACGTCGGGATTGGTGCGGCGCAGCTCATGGAATGTCTGCCGGCGCAAGATTGCGTATTCGTTGTAGTAGTCGTTGGTGAGCTTGCGGCCGATGCGGCGTGAGTCCGCCAGGAGCGCGTCGAGATGCGTCCCGCCGGCGGCAGGAACGACCCGCTCCGCGCCAAGAAGAAAGGTGAAACGCTTCAGGGCGGCGTCATCATTGGCAAGCTTTGCCGTCTCGAAGCGTTCGTAGGTGAAGAGGTCATGTCCCTTGTGGAATAACCGGATCTCGCGCAGGTTGGTGACGAGGAACCAGTCGATTTCCAAATTGACCGCGTATTGCAGGGCCTGCTCGACGGCGGAGCGCTTGCGGCTGCCGAACGGCCGGTCCAGGGGATCGCGCGGGCCTTTACCTTCGATGACGACGACGAAATCCGCCTTGGCGTCCGCCAGTGGGAACCGGCCGAGGGCGGCGTCGGCGAATTTCCCATCGACCTGCACGAGCGATTCGCGCTTGAGCGTGTAAAGGGGCAAACCCGAGGCGGGGCCGACGTAACCGAGCAAATCGACGAATACATCGCGGATGAAGTCGCCGAGCAGCTCGGTCTCCTTCATCTTCTCCGCGGCCTTCGTGGAAAGCAGGTCGGTCCAGTTGGTCAATTTCTGCCGGGCCGTTGCCGCCGCGGTCGGAAGCACAAAGGCGGCCAGTTTGGTACGAAGAGCATCAGGGCGAAATAGCGGCTTGGCTTCGACGGGCAAGAGGTTGTCCTTTGGTTCGCCAGGGGAAATCTATACTCTTTGGCGTCAGGATAACCGACGGAGAGCCTGGACTCAACAAGATGAAAGCGAAGAGTCTGGGGCATTCCTTGCTTGGAGCTTCTCTTGAAGTTTGGAAGGGTACTTCTGCTTCAGCGCCTCCACCAAGGCGTCGCTGGCCTTCATCTGCTGCTGAATTTCGTCGCGGTGATCGAAATAATACGTCAGTGCTGCATGCACGTCGGCAAGAGTGAGATGCGGGAATTGGGAAACAATTTCGTCCGCCGACTGACCCTGGAGTTCATGCCAGACGTAGATGTCCTGCACGCGAATCCGGGTGCCCGCAATGCGAGGCTTTCCGCCACAGACGCCGGGTGAAACCTCGATGTGCTCCTGGCTGACCGCCGGCGTCTTGGAATCAATATTCGTCGTCTGCGTTTCCATGACTGTAGTTTAACAGAGCAATGCCCTCGTGTCAGGCAGGCCGTACCGTAATGACTGCCTATCCATCATAATGGACGGACTGCGGCAACCCTGGGGCGAACAGAAAAGCGTTGAACAGGAGGTAACGGAGGGAACAGAGAGAAATAGCCGTGAAGCCTGGCGCCGCCTGCTGCGTCTGCCCATCACGGGAATCCCCCTGCGGGCATACCCCTTGACTTGCCCTCCCTTCACGATTGGCGCGATGCGTGCATTGGCCTAGCGATTTCCTTTGACGGTATCATGTATACTCAATTACGGAGAGTTCTCAGGCGACAGCCTTGGGTTGCCTAACCGCGGAGGCTCCAGCGATGCCCACAAAGAAGGTTTCCAAGCCTGTTAAGAGTGTTAAATTGCCGTCGATTCCCTTACTGAAGCTAGGGGATTTGGTCAAAATTCGCCATTCCGGCTGGCGGCGAGGACGAATTGTCGAGCTACGTGGTCCTTTAGGTCCAGAAGGGTCGCAGATATACCGAGTGATCGTCCGCCGCAAGCCGAAGCCTGCCTACATCGAGTTACGGGAAGATCAGCTGGAGGCGATCCCGGTTGAGGCCTAAACTCGAGATATCTCACTGGAAGATCCGCGCCCTGGTTCTAAATGATATTGCGATCGCAGCCGCCGCGTACCGGTCACCTCTATCAGGGCCGTTTCAAGGCTTTTGCCATCCAAGCAAGATGAGCATTTGCTAACCGTGCACCGCTATGTCGAACGCAATCCTTTGCGGGCCGGCCCCGCGCTCGGCGGAGGTCTCCTGACCTCGCCGCTACCGCTGACCGAAGGTCTCCTCACGTTCGGGGAGACCTTCGGTCAACCCGAGTGCGAGACCCGCGCACAGCTGATAGGCCGTCCGCCGCAGTGCGGAGGATTTCGAAGCGATTCGGTCCTAAGATAACCGACGCGGACTCCGGACTCAACCGGGGGTATGAACCGCTCACCGTTTCTTCTGCCGCCCGTCCCATACTGGTGCTGGTGGCGAGGTCTGCCGACCGGGCTCGCTGCGCAGCCAGGCCACATGTCAAGTGTCGGCATCCGCTGGGAAAGGTTCCTGGGGTGCTTGTGGTAGTGGCTCATGCTTGGTCGTCAGTCCATGACGGAGATCATCGAGATCAGTGTGGTAGCGGCGATGGACCGCCCAGCGATCTCGGAAAATGAACGCCTTGAATTCGATGAACTGGTGGACGCAGCAGTCGGCGATCGGTGCGTCTCTCAACACTTCTTCTAATTCGCCCAGGCAGGCCAATCCACGCGGCAGATCGAAGAAGCGGTAACAGTCATGACGGCCTTTTTGATCGATCCGATCCTGGTACTTCTTGAATTCGGCGCCGGTTCGATAGCGATAAACCTGCTCCCGATTTTCGGGTAGCCGATCGTGCCGGCGGACCGCTTCGTCCAGGGTGGCATAGAAATGTGGGTCGGTGATCGCCAGGTCAAGATCCGAACTCGGTCCAAAGCGTTTCCAAACGTTCCTCTTCTTCAGGTTGGGCGAAATGCTGAACCCGATCTTCGTGCTCCCGCGAAACAGAAAGTGGTGGGGGTGGATGCCCAGCCGGTCAGATAAGTGATCGACGAACCGGGCATACTGGTTGTAAGTCGGGAAACCCATTGGGGTGCCTTGGAGGAGCCCGTGGTTGATTAACCTATCGGGATCGTCGAAGGCCCATTGCTGGAGTTCCCGAGGGGTAATGAGGACGTGTCCGTGTTCGTCAAACATCATGGGCGACCGGGGCCTCGGCAGGACCGACACGCACCAACGGCTGGTTGTAATGCCCACTTGCGTCAAACAAGGGATCATTAAACTGGAACCTGACCCGGTGCTTGCATTTTGGGCATTTGAAGAGGTCTCCGCTTTCCGGAATATACTCCAGCCGCCGGACTTCGTTGTTGCAATACGGGCACGGATCGATATCGCGGAACCCACAGGTGGGACAAACCGTGAACAATTCCGGCGCGATGTTTCCGCAGTTCACACACTCAGTTCCTGCTGCTTCCTGAACGACCTCAACCCTTGCCCGATCAGCGTAGCCGAACTCCTGCAAGACTCTTTCGACCTCAGGCAACCGATCCGTGGCGAACTCGAAGTATGCATTGCGCTCAGCGTCTCGGTGCGTGCCGTGCACTGGGTTGTCTGGATCAATTTCGACCGGCGAGTGCGTCCAGAGGTCCCGGCGCACTCTGGCCGCCCATCGAAGGTCGTCGCCTGGATCGTTCGGGTTATGCTGAATGATTACTCGGACGCGCTGCATGGACCGCTCCCTTCGTGTTTTCTTGCTCCTCTCCAAGATTATACCTTCACGGGTCGATCCTCACCATGAGATCCTCCTCGCGGACTGCGGCAACCCCGGGGCGAAAACAAAAGCATTGAACAGGAGATAACGGAGGCAACGGAGAAAAAGAGCCGTAAGCCTGATCGATTGGTTGCGAGCCGAGATGGCGGCGCAGAAATGGTCGCGCCTTTACTGGCACACCAAGGAAACCAATCACCGCGCGCGTGGCCTCTACCACAACTACACGCTGCACAGCGGCTTTGTGCGCTACGTTATCATTAATCCGGACGCGCTAAGCGGCGGTGCGCAAATCGGTTGATACTAGCCCGAAGCGTTAGCGAGGTCCTCGCTGACACTCGCGTTAGCGAAGTCCTCGCTTACGCTTCGGGCTAGTATCTGCGGAATCGTGCAGGGTGATTTAGCGGAGCCGCCTCCCCTTCTCTTCCGCACGCTGAGTCGGGCCCGTGCATTCCGATGATAGATTGATGAAGAATCCGGCCCGCCGTTGCCGGGATGTGCCGGGCTGCGGACAATAGGTGCGTGAAGCCTGCTCGATCATCGTTCCACCCTTTTCTCGAGGTTCGCGGCCGCGGCTCGGCCTGTGCTCCGGGGAGGGCTGCAAAAAGGGAAAAGGGGACGGGGACCGTTTCGTCGCACAGGGCGACGCCGTAAACGGTCCCCGTCCCCTTTTTGCTAAGTTTTGCCGACGAGTGCCACAAAGTGTAAATTGATAGGCGCCAAGGCAGCACCTCGCTAAAAGTAAAGCACCTGCCGGGAACCAAGCATTGGGAAGTTCGTTTACACTTCTGGAGGCGGAACCATGATGCGGACCCAACTCGTTCGAACGGCAGCGATCTTTCTCGCGTTGGGTCTGCTGCAAACAAGCTCCACACGAGCGGCTGAAGACGCTCAGAACCCGGCACTCCACCTGCCCCCTGGAATCGCCGTTTGGGATACTCGTCGGCCTGCCGCCGAGCCTTTGGCTCCCGCGGCTTTGGCAAATCGCCAGAGTTGGACCCAGATCCCAGCACAAGAGAAGGTGCAGTCCTTCGCGGGCGACGCAGTCCTGACGAACGGACGGATTGTGGCGGTGCTGCGCAAACACGACTCGGGAGTGGAAATCTATTCCGCAGGAGGCAAGGCCATTGTCGCCCGGCTCCGGCTGCAACTGCTCACCTCCACGGGTGAGCCGGCCGGTCAACTCGTGCGCGCCGCCTTGGTGGAGCACTCCAAGGGAGCCGTATGCGTGGAGGCAACCTACAAGACCGCCCAGGGCGGCGAGGTGACGGCGAAGTTCCGCATCAAGAAAGGTGACGCGTACGTGCAGGCAGAGCCTGGTCCCGGCGCGGGCAGACTGCGCGTCGATTGCCCGGGCCGGTTCATCGTGCTGCCGGACTTCTTCGCGGACGATATCGTGGTCGATGCCCGGACCGTCCCTCCGGACAACGTCGAGCTGCCTGGCGAAAACTTCCTGTTGCACCTGACAGGCAACGGCGACGCCATCGTCATGTGCGTGTTCGAGAACCGGCAGGATGACGTCAAGGCAGCTCTTCAGGGTCAAGGCGAGCAGAGGGCCGTCAAGGCATCGGAAATCGGCTTCGAGGGGAAGAAAATATGGGTGGCTGTTCTGGAAGGACCGCAAATCTGGCATACGCGCGAACTCATGGCTGCGGATGCCGGCCGGGTCCTGCCCCTCGACTGGAAATTGCCCTTCTCCGGCCAATGGCGCGTCGATTTCATGCGGACCAACGGCTTGACCGATAGCTGGGAGATGCTTTTGCCGGGGGAACAGGGCAAGGCGTACGTGAAGCCCTCATGGCTCGGCAGTGAGGAAGATCACCTTCCCGCTAACCGCCGGCGCTGGAACACGGTGCTCGGCGAATATCCCTACCCCTGCTGGTCGGACCAAAATGGACAAGCGTATTTGCAGCCTCTACAGAAGCGACCTCTGAAATTCCAGGGGCCCGTGGTCATCTATCCAATCAATCGCTGGAAACAAACGCCCCTGGATGCCTACACCGTGGTGGACGTGATGCGGAATACTCTGGGTGTCGGGCCTTGCCAATATATTCTGGATCTGGAAGGCCAAAAAGCGGAATACAAGGGCATGGCCACGTGCCAGGTGAGGGACGAACTCGGGGCGATTTACGCGAAGCACGAACAGAAGAAGCAGCGCGCCGAAGTCGAAAGCATCCTGGAAGATGGCTTGACGTTCGTCACTCACATCCGCGGCAGGATCACCCGCTACGTCGAATTCGGACACAAAATGCGCGACTACCTGGCGACGCAGAAGAAGGCCCACCCGGAGTTGGCGACGACCATATCCGAACTCGACGACCTCACGAAGGAGATTGACGCCCGGTTGGCAGCCCGAGCAGACAAGATCCAGACGCCGGCCAAGGTCGCCGTCATGAACCAAAAATTCCGCAAAGATGTGCTGGAGGACGATAGCCCGGGTGCGCTGGCAAAGTGCAAGAAGTACACGGAAGCCCTGGTACTGGTGGGCGACAATCAGGACGAACTTTCGGGGGAGTGCCGCTGGGTCATCAAATCGCTGAGACAAAAGGCGGGCCTGCTCTTAGCGACGGAACCACGCGCGGCCGCGGTTGCTGCCGAGGTCCGAGCGCGGACGCAGGAGGTGTTGAGGAATCCGGCGAACCATGAAGGAGCGCACCATTGAGGGGACAGGGGTCAGGGGTCAGGGGACAGGGGACAGGGGTCAGGGGACAGGGGTCAGGGGTCAGGGGACAGGGGTCAGGAATGAAAGACGAATGACGCATGGCGATTGAGGGTACGCGCGGGAGATTAGTGATGGGAATGGAGAACTTAGCGACCAAGGTAACGCTGGTCGTACTCTTGGGTCTAAGCGTCGGTTGCGCGAAACAAAATGCTGGACTGCCGGCCGACGGCGCGTCGGGCGCCAATGTCCTGGTGCTCTATCGTCCTCAGTCGGGCGGCGAAATGGTCTTGGTGCCGGCCGGGAGTTTCAGCATGGGCGACGCCTCGGGTCGGCCTGAGGAAGCTCCGCACCGAGTGTCTGTCCGCGCGTTTTATCTCGACCGAACGCCCGTGACTCAGGAACTCTATGAGACCGTCATGGGCGTGAATCCTTCCAAGCGCAAGGGCAAAACGAATCCGGTTGAGCGAACGCAATGGACCGACGCGGTGCGGTTTTGCAACAGGTGCTCGGAGCTGGAAGGGCTGACACCCTGCTACGATCTGAACTCAGGGCAGTGTAACTTTGAGGCGGGTGGCTACCGGCTGCCCACCGAGGCAGAATGGGAATACGCTTGCCGAGCCGGCAGCGAAGGCAAGTACTGTTGCGGGGACCGAGAAACGGATCTGGTCCGCTACGCCTGGTTCAAGCCGCAATCGGGAGGCATGACGCACCCGGTGGGGCAGAAGCAGGCAAACGCCTGGGGCCTTTACGACATGCATGGCAACGTCTGGCAGTGGTGTAACGACTACTACGCAGAGAATTACTACGCAGAAAGCCCCTCGGACAATCCGCGCGGGCCGGCGGCAGGGCAGATGCGGGTATTGCGCGGGGGCGCCTGGGATTGCACTGCCGACAAGTGCAGGGCAGCTTCCCGATTCAAGGAATTCCCGGTTTACGCAGACGCATGTTTCGGCTCGGACAGTTACGGCTTCCGCCGGGCGAAGAAGGGCGAGGTTGCTGAGAAGCGGGAGACCACTAGCGCAGCCACGCCGGTCGCAGCCCACCCAGTTGCGGAGAAAGCCCGCGCGCAGTCTGCACCACCGGCAGCGGCAAAGCAGGCAGCAGGCCGGATCGACCCCGCCCAGCTCAAGGGGACCATCGTCTTCGTGAGCGATCGGAGCGGCACGCTGAAGATCTGGAGGATGGAAGCCAGCGGCAAGAACCCCACACAGCTCACCCACGGAGCCGATCCGGAAGCAGATCCTCGGTTCGCGCCGGATGGTAAGCGCCTCCTCTTCACTTCCTTGCGTGGGGGCTTCCCGGAGGTGTGGTTGATGAATGCTGATGGCTCGGGACCGAGCTTCGTCACCAAGGGCTCCCAGGGAAGTTGGGCGCCCGACGGAAAAGGGATCGTCTTCATCCGTGACAACCAAGCATACGTCCGCGACCTGGACTCCGGGCGCGAAAGGCGCGTCACTCCAGAAGGCTGGGAACGCTGTGGTGTGCCCGCCTGGAGCCCCGACGGCAAGCACCTGGCCGTGGCCAGCCGGCACCTCGGGAATATTGGCATTTTCATCCTCACGGCCGACGGCAAGGAACAACGCCAGCTCAAGGCCCAGGAGCCTTGCTGCACCCCGGAGTGGTCCAGAGACGGCAAGAAGTTCCTGTGCCAAACGGTGCAGGGCCACATCCACCAGGTCGATGCCAGCGGGGACAACTGGGAACAACTGACGTTCGGCGCCGACGTGCAGCACGACGCCCGTTATTCACCGGACGGGTCCATGATTCTGTTCTGCCGGGCGCCGACACCGGAAGGCCCGTGGCAGATCTGCGTGAGACGCGTGGACGATGATGAGGACGGGTTCGTCGCGCTCACGAAAGAAGGGTCCAACTCGCTTCCCGATTGGCACGCGTCTCCGCAATAGACAGAATCAGGGGACCGAAAGAGGAACACGGATGCCTGGACGCAAGCAACCCGGCCCCGTAAGGGGCCGGGTCGAGGGTGACCGTTCGGGATCCCACCGTACAGATTCGGCACTTGCAGCCTCTTGCGAGACCATCGACCGCGTGGTCTAATGCTGGTCTCATTCGGAGGCATCTCACAACCTGGTTCCACTTTCTGAGAGGAGATCACGCATGATGATTCGCACAGCACTGGCGTCCTTGTTTCTGCTCGCGGCGTTCGTTGCTGCTCCCCGAGCCGACGAGAAAAAGGAGGCTCCCAAGGATGCCAGCAAATCGGGCAATCTGGAGCGGTTTAAACTGCTGGCCGGCGAATGGGTAGGCAAGATGAGCGGGGGGGAAGACAAGGCAAGTACCGCCGCTGTCGTCCGTTACAAGGTGACATCCGGCGGGACCACGGTTGTCGAGACGATTGGTCCTGATTCCCCACACGAAATGGTCACGGTCATCCATCCGGACGGCGACGCGCTGGCTCTGACACACTACTGCATGATCGGCAACCAACCGCACATGAAGGCGGAAGGGAAGAGCGATGGCAACAAAGTCGTCTTCAAGTTCGTCAGCGCCTCGAACATGAAGTCCGACAAGGACATGCACATGCACGAAGTAGTGTTCACATTCATTGACAAGGACACGCTCAAGACCGAGTGGACGAATTACAACGACGGCAAGCCCGCGGGGACGGAGGTCTTCGATCTGAAGCGCAAGAAGCCAGGCAGGCCAGGCGCCAAGAGAGTTGATGACTGACCATCTACGGAGTGAGATCTGTGGAGGCTGGCTTTGCCGCTTCTGGTTCCAAGGCTCCGGCTTGAAACGCACTGCCAGGCATTTGTCGGCGTTCTACAGTCAAAGAGGCTTGGATCGGACCATGCATGGCTTCGGCAACTCCTCGGTCCCAGGCGGATGTGCCAGGGACCGAGGAGCCTTTTGTTCCGATGCATGCGAGATCGCTCGATGAAACCCAAAGGCTACGACAAGGCGCTCGACCGGGTTCGCGCCATCTGCCTCGCCCTCCCCGAAGCTTGCGAGGTAGAGGCCTGGGGGCATCCCACCTTCCGCGCCGGCAAGAAGATGTTCGCTGGTTTCGGTCATGAATCCGGAGGAAGCAACAGCCTGGCGCTGGGCATGAAAATGGGATTCGAACGCCAGGACGAGCTGCTCGAAGACGATCGCTTTTTCCCCACGCCCTATGCCGCTCATCAGGGATGGGTGTCTCTGCGGATCGATGGCAAGACCGATTGGGCCCAGGTGCGCGAACTGCTCGTCGAAGCGTATCGTGAGGTTGCGATCAAGCGGATGCTGAAAGCGCTGAATGCGAATTCCTGAGAACATCGCGTATACGTAGTGAATTGAGAGCGTCGATTCTCTGCTCAGTGAAGGCAGTTTCGTTGCGAGGGATGCCATGTACCGGAGATCTTCGGGCAGGTTCGTGCATTTGCCATCGATATACGGGCTAAATCTGCTCGTTTTTCTTGCCTGTGCGCCGGCAGCGCCGGCGGAGGATGGCTACCGGAAGCCGCCCCAGGCGGTGATGGATATTCTCAACGTCCTGCCGCCGCCCACGGTTACAGTCAGTCCCACGCGCGACTACCTGGCCCTGCTTCAGGGCGCGTCTTACCCGACAATCGCCGAGCTTGCGGAGCCGATGTTGCGGCTGGCAGGCCATCGCATTAACCCACAGACCAATGGCGCAGCTCGCCTGCCCCGGCTCATTGGCATCAGCATTCGAAGCCTGGGCAAGGGGGAGCCGCACAAGCTGCCATTGCCCGATGGCGCGCGGATCGGCATGCCCTCCTGGTCTCCTGACGGAAAGCATCTTGCTTTCGCCAACACCACGGGGGCTGCCATCGAGCTTTGGGTAGCTGATGTGGCGACCGCGCAGGCGCGCCGCCTTGCAAACGTGCGACTCAATGCAACCTACGGACAACCCATCCACTGGATGCCCGATAGCCGTACCCTGCTCTGCCGCATCGTGGTTGCCGACCGAGGCCAGCCGCCGGCCGCGCCCAAGGTGCACACCGGTCCGACGATTCAGGAAAGCTCCGGCAAAAAAGCGCCCGTGCGCACTTATGAAGACCTGCTGCAGAACGCCCACGATGAGGAGTTGTTCGACTACTACTTCACGGCACAACTGGCACTCGTGGACATTCGGAGTGGTCAGGCGTCGTTGGTGGGGAAGCCGGCGATCTTCGCCAGTGCCCAGGTGTCGCCGGACGGCAACCATTTCCTGGTAGCGCGGGAGCATCGGCCGTATTCGTATTTGCACCCCTCTGCGGCGTTTCCCAAGGAAGTCGAGGTCTGGGATCGCGAAGGTCGTGTGGAATTCAAGCTGGCGAGCTTGCCCCTGGCCGAGCAGGTGCCGATCGAAGGCGTGCCGACGGGGCCGCGCAATTACACGTGGCGGCCGACCGAACCTGCAACGCTGGTGTGGATCGAAGCCCTGGACGGCGGCGACCCCAAAAAGAAAGCAGAGCACCGGGACAAAGTGCTCATGTTGAAGGGGCCTTTCCAGGGCCAGCCCGTCGAAGTGGCCAAGACCCAACAGCGCTGCATGGGTCTTAGCTGGGGCGAGAAGCCTGGATTTGCGCTGTTACGAGATTACGATCGCGACCGCCGCCGCGGGCGCACGTTCGCCGTCAATGTCGACCGGCCCGAACAGCAGCTGCGCTTGCTCTGGGACCGCTCGGTGCGCGATCGCTATGGGGATCCCGGTACGCCGTTGATGAAGATGCTCCCCAACGGACACTTGGTGCTCTGGCAAGAAGGGGATTTCATCTATCTCTCCGGTCCAGGCGCGTCTCCGCGCGGCGACCGCCCCTTCCTGGATCGGTTTGACCTGTCGAGCCTGAAAGCGCAGCGCCTCTTTCAAAGCGATGCGGGCAGCTACGAGACGGTGGCCAGCCTGATCTCCACGGAAGGCCCACGTTTCCTCACGCACCGTGAGACTCCTCGGGAACCGCCCAACTACTTCCTGCGTTCGGCCGGCGATAGCTCGGGGGAAGCATTGACTCATTTTGCCGACCCGACGCCGCAGCTTCGCTCGATCAAAAAGCAGCTTGTGACTTACAAGCGGCCCGACGGCGTGCAACTCTCCTTCACGCTCTATCTGCCGCCCGATTATCAGCCGGGGCAGCGCTTGCCCACGATCGTCTGGGCTTATCCCCTCGAGTTCAATGATGCGGGCACAGCCGGCCAGGTAAGCGGCTCGGCCAACCATTTCACGACTTTTCGCGGCATTTCACACCTGTTCCTGCTCACGCAAGGCTACGCCATTCTGGATAATGCCACCATGCCCGTGGTCGGCGATCCCGAGACGGTGAATAACACCTACCTCGAGCAGATCGTCGCCAGTGCCAGGGCCGCCATCGACAAGGCCGTGGACATGGGCGTGACCGACCGCAAGCGCGTGGGTGTCGGCGGCCACAGCTACGGCGCGTTCATGACCGCCAATCTTTTGGCCCATTCCGACCTGTTCCGCGCCGGCGTCGCTCGCAGCGGCGCCTACAACCGCACGCTCACGCCCTTCGGTTTCCAGAGCGAGCGGCGCACACTTTGGGAAGCCCCGGAAATGTATCTGCACGTGTCGCCCTTCATGGTTGCCGACAAAATTCAGACGCCGATCCTACTCATTCATGGTGCGGCCGACGATAATTCCGGCACATTCCCCATTCAGAGCGAACGCATGTACCAGGCGATCAAAGGCAACGGCGGCACCGTTCGGTTCGTATCCCTGCCGCTCGAAGCGCACGGTTACATCGCCCGCGAGTCTGTCGAGCATACGCTGTACGAGATGATTGCCTGGTTCGACAGGTATGTCAAAAACGCGCCGAGCGAACCGGCCACGCCGAGTCCCAAAACGCAGGGCCAGGCTTGTTCCGTGAAGAGCGAAGGGAGGTAGGAGCGGTCGATGATCCCCACGTACTTTTAGCCTGGTGGTCCTCCAACCGACAAGAACGCTCGATTTTCGCACCTAGCCTATTGCATCGTCAGGTCAACCAGGTTATAAAACTACTACAAGCGATTTTCGAGCATTTGTCTTGGGAGAACCCGGCATTAATCAGGAGGGTTCCGTGCGACTTTCTGGGGCTTTCAGAAAGCGGCGGAATTAGCGCGAAAAGGAAGCCTCCCAAGACCGCCCATCTAGAATCAATCGGCGAATCGTCGTTTGCTCATGCATCTGGCGATCGCGCGTGGAGGGCTGTATATTACATCCCGTGCGGGGTGTTTCTTCGAATAAATCAAAGCCTCATAAGCAAATCCGGGCTCCCCAGATGGCGTTCATCTGGTGAAAGAGTCGGATAGCCACGAAAGGCCATCTCAACTCATGCAAATCCGTCCTCTCCCATGGACCTTGCGGCGGGTAATTGTTCTGCTGCCGGCTTTATGCTGCATTTCTTGTTCTAAGAGCGGCCCCCCACTCAACCCGGTGCACGGTAAATTGCTTTACAAGAATCAGCCTTTAGCTGGCGCGGTCCTTGTCTTCCATCCCCCGGAGGTCAATGTCAAAACCATCTACCCGACGGGGGCGACGGAGGATGACGGCACGTTCTGGGTGAGGACCGGGGACCAGGAAGGAGCCCCCGCCGGCGACTACGTCGTCACCGTGACCTGTCCCCAAGAGGTTCCGATCAAGAAGAAAACGATTTCCATGGGAGAGAAACCGGAATCGGTCGACCTGTTCAGAGGGGCCTACGCCAATAAGGCCGCCTCCACTCTCCGATTTGAGATCAAGAAAGGCGATAACGAACTCGCCCCCATCAACTTGAACTGAGTTTTGCCACAGTCCTTTTCCAATCCTCGTTCTCACCGGGAGGCCTGAGAAACCATGTTGCACAGATCCGCGAAAAGTCGCCGAGCATTCACATTGATCGAACTATTGGTGGTTATTGCCATTATTGCCGTCCTGGTCGGCTTGTTGCTGCCAGCCGTGCAAAAAGTTCGCGAAGCGGCCGCCCGCATGAGTTGTTCCAACAATCTCAAACAACTCGCGCTAGCCGCCATGAACTATGAAAGCACCTACCAAAAGCTCCCGCCCTATGGGTATGACTTCGTGAACCTCCCCTGGCCGCCAAACCCCCCTGGCACATACCCGGACCCCAACAATCCATTGAATCCCGCGCTCGGCACTTCGCAGGAGGGACATTCCTTCCATACCCTGCTCCTGCCCTACATCGAGCAGGGTAACCTTTACAACGCATTTCATGTCAACTACTCGGTTATCGACCCGTTCAACTGGCCGACCGCTTGGGGGAACGCCTATGGCGCTCCGGGCCTTACCATTGACCAGACCCAAGTCAAGACGTACAAGTGTCCTTCGGCATTGTCGATTGACCCCTCGGACTACTCGGCGTATTTCATCTCACAGGGGATTGGCTCCGCCGCTCTCGGACCCTTCAACTTGGGGATAACGGATTACGCAGTGGTGATTGGGATGGATAACAACTTCATAAACCAGTGCGTGCCGCAGTATCCGCAGGACGCCGACAAGAATTCCAACCTGGGCGTGGGTGCCTTGGGTTTGCTGGGCCAGGTGACCCAAAACGGTATGACGGGCGTCACAACGTTGGCGAGTATCTCCGACGGCACATCGAACACGCTCATGCTGGTCGAGTCAGCCGGCGGACAGCAAGTCTATGCCAAGGGAATACAGATTCAGCCCAACGGGCCTGGCGGTTTTGGCTATCGACTCAACGCAGCGTGGGCCGACCATAATACGTTCGTAGAAATACGCGGCTTCGATACTGCCACGGGCACGATCTACGACAACGGCAATTGCGGTTGCGTGAACGTCACCAACGG
>Ga0116217_10001346_pt1 | contig 23962 bp, 19 predicted proteins | sample Sb_taG_6_FD_89697 | JGI IMG/M metagenome (GOLD analysis project Ga0116217, IMG submission 89697) | Peat soil microbial communities from Weissenstadt, Germany - Sb_50d_4_PS metaG | ecosystem: Environmental > Terrestrial > Soil > Wetlands > Peat | place: Germany: Weissenstadt | collected 2010-09-21 | reverse complement strand
GGCACCGACCTATCGGTCCACTCCCAAGAGGACCTCGACGCCATCGCCGCCCTGCTCAACGAGCGTCCACGCAAGACCCTCGCATGGGAGACTCCAGCGGAACGATTCAACAGGCTTGTCGCGACCACTGCTTGAATCTGCCATCTAAAGAATCTCGGGGTCGATCTTTGTGGAAAGACGCCCCTTGGAGGCATAGGCTTCGCCCCTGGTTCATTGGTTATCGATGACGTCGTCCGAGACCCTGACGGCTAGCCCCAGTGGGGGCGCCGAGGGGAAGGCGCGACTTCATGGATCGAACAGAGTCGTCCTCGGAAGTCGCAGACACGAGCCCCGAGGCGTGTACCCCCGGGTTCGACGGTCCTGCCACTGATCCACACGTCTTCGGTCGTCGGCCCGACATCGACGCCGCCATCGTCGAGGCGCTCCGGCGAGCCATGATCTCCGACCCGTGGTCCCCCCATGCCTGAGGGCCCGGTGGTCGGCGCCGACCAACTCCGCGTCGTCGAGCTCCACCCCGAGGAAACCGGGATCCCACCTCCTCGCGTCGTGACGCCAGTGACGGGCACACGGCGGCTCCTGCTCGTCCTCGGACTGCACCCGCAGGCAGAAGGCGTGAAGCCCGGCCCGGGCGTCATCACACGATCGGGTGCCCCTTGGAGGGGAGTGGACAAGAAGAAGAGGGAGGGAGTGGTGAGAGCCGACGATGCGGATGGGTTTCTGGCCGAGTTGATCGGCGGTTCCGAGGATGACTTGCCTTCGCTCACCTCGGTGTGCCGCAGCGCGACGCGGCTGCTGCAGATGAGCGGCTCATCGGTGCTGTTGATGGGTGAAGGCACCTTTCCGAGCGTGGCCGGTGCGTACGGTGTCTCCGTGACTGTGCAGGATCTTGAGCTCACCCTGGGAGAAGGCCCGGCCAGCGATGCCTACGCGCAGGGCGCGCCCGTCCTTGTGAGCGACCTGGATTCGTTCAGCAGCCGGTGGCCCCAGTTCGCGCGCTCTCTGTCTCAAACGGGAATTCAGGGCGTCTATGCGCTGCCGCTGCAGGTGGGGGCGATCAAGCTCGGGGTCCTCGTCCTCTACGGGACCGAGCCTGTCGTCCTCGAGGGGCGGGGACTGGCATCCGCGCTCCTGGTCGCCGACATGGTCGCCAACCAGGTCCTCGACTTGCAGGCGGGAGTCGTGTCGGAATCCTTGGCCTGGGGTCTTGAGGTCGACGACTACCGCGCCGTGGTGCACCAGGCCACCGGGATGATCTCGGTTCAGCTGGAGTGTGGCATCGGAGAGGCCCTGGCGCGACTACGGGGGCGCGCCTTCGCGAGCGAGCGGCCGATCGACCAGGTGGCAGCGGACGTGGTCACGGGAGAGCTGAGGTTCGATGAACCGTGACGACAGAAAGGCAGGTCCGGTGACGTGTCCTCCCCTAAAGATTCGTGGCATCATGGGGACTACCTCTCTCGTCCCGCGACGAATGGACGAGATCGAGGTCACCGGGCGACGCCGGCTCGGGGAGTGACGATGGAAAATCGAGAAGAGTGGTTGGCTCGGACATTCGTCGAGTTGGCCGACACACTGGTTGCGGATTTCGATCTCATCGATTTCATGTCGGCCCTGGTCGAGCGGTGTGCAGAGTTGCTGGACTCGGCCGAGGTGGGCCTGGCCCTGACCGCGACCCGGGGCGAATTGCGGGTCATGTCGTCGTCGTCAGAGCGCATGCGGGCCCTCGAGCTGATCGAGTTTCAAAATGACGAGGGCCCGTGCCGGGACTGCCTTCTCAGCGGCGAGCAGGTGCTCAACCAACGCCTCGAAGGAGCCGAGGCCCGTTGGCCCCGGTTCGTCCCCGAAGCCAGGCAGGCAGGGTTCGAGATGGTGCACGCCCTGCCACTGCGACTCCGAAGTGACGTGATCGGGGCCATGAACATCTTCAGCACCGCACAGGTCGAGCTCGCCCCGGAGGACGTGAACCTGACCCAGGCGCTGGCCGACGCCGCCACCATCGGGATTCTCCAGGAAAGGGCCATCAAGCACGGTGCCGACCTCGCGGGCCAGCTCCAGGGCGCGCTCAACTCGCGGATCGTCATCGAGCAGGCCAAGGGGATCGTGGCCGAGAGCCGGAGGGTGGGCATGGAGGACGCCTTCGCCATGCTCAGGGCGCACGCCCGGAGCAATCGCAAGCCTTTGAGCGACGTGTCCCGGGCCATCATCGACCACTCGCTCGCACCCGCCGAGCTTCGGGCAGTACCAGCGGGACACCGGGAGCCGGCGAGGAAGCCCACGCAGTAGCGGGCCCGCGCCGGGCGGGGCCCCGGGCCACCGGCACCGTGGTCGACGATCGGGCCCAAGATATGTGTCCTGACCTGCGTGGACGGGACGACGGGCGACCCTCGGCGTGCACAGACCTTAACGTCAACGTTAAGATAGAGCCCGATGGCGCAGGACCAGATCCCGTCACGGCCCCCCGACCAGCGCTACAAGTGGATCGCCCTGTCGAACATCACCCTGGGCACGCTCATGGTCTTCATCAACCAGTCGATCGTGCTGATCGCGCTCCCGGCCATCTTCCGAGGCATCCGCCTCGACCCCCTCACCCCGGCGAACACCGGGTACATGCTGTGGGTGCTCATGGGCTTCATGGTCGTCCTGGCGGTCCTCGTGGTGACACTCGGGCGCGTGGGCGACATGTTCGGCCGGGTGAAGATGTACAACCTCGGTTTCGCCGTCTTCACCCTCTTCTCCATCCTGCTCTCGGTCACCTGGCTGCACGGGCCGGGTGCGGCCATCTGGCTGATCGCCATGCGGATAGGGCAGGGCGTGGGCGGGGCCATGCTCTTCGCCAACTCCTCGGCCATCATCACCGACGCATTCCCGGTCCACCAGCGAGGCCTCGGACTCGGCATCAACAACGTCGCCGCCATCTCGGGCGCCTTCATCGGCCTGGTCCTGGGTGGTCTGTTGGCGCCGGTCCAATGGCACATGGTCTTCCTCGTGTCGGTGCCCTTCGGGATCTTCGGCACCATCTGGGCCTACCGCAAGCTCGAGGACCGCAGCACCCGCACGCCCGCCCATGTCGACTGGGGGGGCAACGCCACCTTCGCGGCCGGGCTCATCCTGATCCTGGTCGGGATCACCTACGGCCTGCTGCCGTACGGAGGACACACGATGGGCTGGACCAGCCCGTTGGTGATGACCGAGATCTTCGGTGGCCTGGCGCTGCTGGCGGCCTTCTGTGGCATCGAGACGAAAGTCGCCCACCCCATGTTCCGGCTGACGCTGTTCCGCATCCGGGCCTTCAGCGCGGGCAACGTGGCCAGCGGCTTGGCGTCGCTGAGCCGGGGCGGCCTCATGTTCATGCTGATCATCTGGCTGCAGGGGATCTGGCTGCCCCTGCACGGCTACAGCTTCAGCTCCACTCCCCTGTGGGCCGGCATCTACATGGTGCCGCTGACCATCGGCTTCCTGGTCGCCGGCCCGCTCTCGGGCCATCTGGCCGACAAATACGGCGCCCGACCGTTCGCCACCGGGGGTCTCCTGCTGGTGGCCTTGTCCTTCCTGTTGTTGCAGATGCTGCCGGTCGACTTCGGGTATCCGCTCTTCGCCACCCTGATCTTCTTCAACTCGGTGGGCATGGGCCTGTTCATCGCGCCCAATCAGGCGGGCATCATGAACAGCCTTCCGTCCGACCAGCGTGGTGCGGGCGCGGGGATGGCGGCCACCTTCAACTCGTCGGCCCAGGTCCTCTCGATCGGCATCTTCTTCACGCTCATGATCCTGGGGCTCTCGGCCACGCTGCCTTCCACCCTCTTCCACGGCCTCGTGGCTCAGGGAGTCCCGGCGAGCACGGCGACGCGTGTCTCGCACCTGCCTCCGGTCGGCTCGCTCTTCGCCGCCTTCCTCGGCTACAACCCGATGGCCACGTTGCTCGGGCCCACTGCCCTGCACCACTTGACCGCCTCGCAGGCCGGGTACATCACCGGCCGGTCGTTCTTCCCCCGCCTCATCTCGGCGCCCTTCGGGAAGGGCCTCGAGAGGGCGTTCGACTTCGCGGCGGCCGTGTGCCTGCTCGGGGCGGTGGCATCGCTGCTCCGAGGCGGCAAGTACCACTACACCGAGCCCGAGCCCGTCCCCGCGCCGCTGTCGTCCCAGCAGGCGGGCACCGAGACCGAGCCCCTGCTGGTGGGCTGAGACGATGGCCCGGGGCGCAGGATTGGAGAGCGAGTCGACCCCGGTCGACAGCGTGTCGTCGGACCCGGCCGAAACCCCCGGGACGGGGCTGCGCATCGGCGACGCCGCGGCGCGCGCCGGCGTCTCGCCCCGCACCCTGCGCTACTACGACGAATTGGGCCTGCTCAGCCCGTCGGAGTACACCGCCGGCGGCGAGCGACGCTATCGGGACGCGGACCTCGTCCAGCTCCAGCGCATTCTCGAGCTGCGCGAGGCGCTGGGCATGAACCTCGAAGAGATCAAGGAATTCCTCGAGTCCGAGCAACGGCTCGACGAAGTGCGTGCCGCCTACCGGGCCAAGCGTGAGGTCAACACCAAAGCCGCCCGGCTCCAGCAGCGGGCGCTGCTCGAAGAGGCGCTCCATCTCAACGAGTCCCTCAAGGAGCAGCTCGACGCCAAGCTGTCCCGCATGGACAGCTTCCGGTCGACCCTGGCGAAGAACGCCGATCGTTGCCGGCAGCTGCTGAAGGAGCTCGGGGGGTAGCGGCGTCGAGCGCGCCGGGGTGCTGCGCTCGGATGGACACGGACGGGGGTGGCCCCTAGCGGCGGGCCTCGGCCCGAGCCTTTGTCAGGCTGGCGTCAGTCGCCGACCCACCCGTGCGAGCCGCCGTCGCCGTGGTCGTCGCCCTGGCCGCCGTTGTTCCAACCGTTGCCGTTGCCCTGGTTGTGGTTCCAACCGTTGTCGTAGCCCTGGCCGCCGTTGCCGTGGTCGTTCCCCTGGCCCTGGTTTCCGTCGTTGTTCCCGTTGCCGTGGTCGTTCCCCTGGCCCTGGTTTCCGTAGTTGTTCCCGCCACCGTTGTCGTCGCCCTGGCCCTGGCCGCCGTTGCCATGGTCACCGCCGTAGCCCTGGCCGCCGTTGCCGTTGTCGTCCTGGTGCGAGTGCTGGAAGCACCGCACCGACCACCAGTTGTCCCCGGTCGCGCATTCGAAGGGACGACGGACGATTTCGATTCCCGAGCCCCGCCGGCTGGTCGAGGGGGCGTTGTTGGCGTCGCCGGAGTACGACGCCTTCCACAAATAGACGCCGGAGCCGAGCGTCACCGCCTGCGACGCAGGGACGACGCCACCGGTGACCGTGACCGTCCCACCCGAGGCCACCTTGTCCCATCCCCACTGCCAGTCGGAGGAGTGCAGGGAGTAGACGGTGTAGGTGACGGTGGCGGGGTCACTGGAGATGTTGTCGCCCCTGAGCATGGCGTGATCGGTCACCGGGGTGTTCGGGTCCACGGTGATGACGGGACCGGTCTCGCCGCCGCCCGAGAGGGAGTTGAAGATCCTGGTCGGCGCCTGCGTGCCCACCGGGCTGCACGAACCGACGGGGCTGTTGTTCCCGACGGAACTGTTGTCGCCAACGGGGCTGTTGTTGCCAACCGGGCTGCACGTGCCGACAGGGCTGTCGGCCCCTACCGCCCGGTAGAGGAAAGGCCCCACGAACGTGAACAACAGGGCGCTGCCCACGACAACAAGAACCATGCGAAAACGCGTCATAGCCCCCCCTCCTCTGGAGGACACTATTGGGCTGGCGGAGGAGTTTCATCGTCACGATTGATGAACTCTCGGCCGGGCCTCGTCTATCGCCACCTGCGAGTCCGTGGGATCGGCGTCGAAATGGGACAGGGCCTGTTTGCCCGAAAGCACCCGCCCGCATCCTCCCGGAGGGCGATAGATACGTGACTGGTGGGTGGCATGATTCAACCTTGGGCTCACGCCGCGCTGATGTGGATCCCGAACGGGAAGTAGCGACCCCCGTCGTCTTCGCGGGCATCGTGGCCGGGTTGATGGTGGCGGCGACCCTCCGCGAGGGGGCCTTCTATCCGGCCGACGCCGCACTCGTGCTCTCGGTGTCGCTGGTGGTGGGGATCGTCCTGTTCTTCTCGGGGACGGACAAACCGGCGATGACCGTGGTGGGGGCCCTCGGCGGGTTGGCGCTGTGGTGGCTCGTCCGGGCCGCGGCCCAGGGCCGGACCGGATCGTTCCTTCCCCTGGGCGCCAGCATGATCGGTTTCGGGTGCGCCTTCCTGGCCACCCGGCGCCTCGACGACAAGTACCGGGTCCTGGCGACACAGCTGGTGGTGGCCGTGGGGGCCGTCTCGGCCGCCGCCGGCCTGGTGGCGACGACAGCCCGCTGGTACCCGCTGGCCATGCCGGCCCAGAACCTGTGGCGCCTGTCCACCACCTTGACCTACTCCAATGCCGCCGGCGTCTTGCTGGCGGTGGCGCTCCTGGCCGGACTCGGGCTCGAACAGCGTGCCGCCGTCACGAAACTCATGGTGTGCCTGTGCGCGGCGGGGCTCGTGGCCACCCAGAGCAGGGGTGCTGTCCTCGGGGCGCTCGTCGGCGTCCTCGTGGTCCCGCTGGCCCAGCTGCGCCGGGCGACGGTGACCGTCGCCCTCGGGGTTCTCGGCGGGTTGGCCGTGGTGGCGACCTCCAGCGGTGGTTCCGCTCAACCCCTGGCGGCTCTCGCCGTCGCCGCCGCCGTCGTCCTCGCCGTGGCCCTGCCCCGCCGCGGGCACGCCCTCGGGTTGCCCGCCAAGCTCACCCGTCGGGCCGGGGGCGGCGTCAGGAAGCGGGTCGCCGTCCTGGCCGTCCTGGGCGCGGCCACGATCGGGATCGCCGTCGGTGCCGGGGTCGTGCTGCGGGTGCCCATCGAGCGACGTGTGGCGTTGGGGAGCAGCGAGGACCGCGGCTATGAATGGACGGCCGCCTTCGACCAATGGCGATCATCGCCGATCGTGGGCGTCGGCCCCGACCAGACGCTGTACTTCCATGCTCCGGACGGGAATTACGCCCACTTCTCCCACAACGAGTACCTCCAGGTGCTCGCCGACGCAGGGGTGGTCGGGGCCTTGCTCTTGGTGCTCACGGGCGTCTGCGTCGTGCGCGCCGTGCGCCGAGAGGACATCGCCACGTCGTGCGCGACCGCGGCGTTGGTGGCGTTCGCCGCGGCGGCCGCGCTCGACTTCGACTGGCACCTGGCCGCGTTGGGCCTCGTGGGCGGTTGGGTCGCCGGCCTGGCGGGCCGGCCCGCCGGCGTGGCCCGCGCCCTCGAACCTGGACCGGGGTAGCTCGGCAGTGGTCCGGGTCTCGGGCGCTACCGACCCTCGGACGTGCGACGTCCCCACACCATGTCGACGGCCCGGGGCGCCCATCCCGGCGAGCTCCGGGCACCGCTGACACGCCGGGCCAGGACCGAGCCGGTCAGCATCTGCACGGCCAGGTCGAGATCGACGTCGAGCCCGAGCTCCCCGAGATCCTGGGCCCGGACGAGCAGGGCGCGCACGTATGCCGTGCGGGGCTCGACGACGCGCCGTCGGTGCAGGGCCAACGCGTCACCCTCCTCGCGTGAGCCGAGGAGGGTGCCGATCACCTCGACGCAGCTCTCGCCGAAGCGTTCGTCGAAGGCCTCGAGGTAGGCGACGAGGTCGGCGTGGGGGTCGTCGGAGGGTTGGTCCGGGAAGCGGCCCCCCGGGTTGCCGGCGATGGCGGTGGTGATCAGATCGGCTTTGTCCTTGAAGCGGCGGTAGACAGTCGTCCTGGCCACCCCGGCCTCACTGGCGATGCTCTCCATGGACACCCGGGCGTAGCCGACCTCGGCGAGCTGGCGCAGGGCCGCCTCGGTCATGGCCCGGGTGGCGCGCTCGTCGCGGGGTCGCCCCGGAGGACGGGTCGCGGGCTCGGAGCGATCGGTGGCGACCACACTCACAGCGCCACCACCGCCGGTTGCTCCTGTGCCGCCTCGGAAGGGCTGTAGCTCGGCACGAAGTCGCGCTCCCGGACCAGGGCGTAGGCGCAGATCGATCCGATGGCCGCCACCACGACGCCGATCATCATGAGGTGGTCGAAGGTGGTCGAGAAGGCCGCACGGTATGCGTCCAGCAGCGTCCGGGCCGGCGCCGAAGGGATGGCGGCGGCCGCCTCGCGCACGCCGCCCCCGGTGATGGCCTGCTTGAGGGCGGCGCCCCCCCGGGCCAGGACGGCCCGGCCTGTCGGGCTGGCCCCCAGCCCGGCCAGGGTCTTGCTCTGGATCTGGCTCTGGAACACCGCCCCCAGGCCGGCGATGCCGGTGGCGATGCCCACCTGGCGGAACGTGTTGTTCGCCCCCGACGCCATGCCGCTGCGCTCAGGGGGGACGACACTGATGGCCGCCGAGGCCAGGACGGGGTTCACCGTCCCGATCCCGATGCCGGTGACGATGAACCCCGGCAGGAGCGCCGTCCAGCCCGACGCGGCGTGGACGTGGGACATGAGCAGGAGCCCGATGGCGACCAGCAGGAGCCCGCTGCCGAGCAGGTATCGGGCCTTGATCCGGACGCTCAGCTTCCCGGCGAAGGGGGCCACCACGAAGGAGAGCATGGTGATGGGCAGGAAGCGGATGCCGGCCGCGAAGGGCCCGTAGCCGAGGTCGTCCTGCACATAGAGCGTGATGTACAGGAACAGGGCGAAGATCGATCCCGACAAGGTCATGGCCACGATGGACGAGCCGACGACGGCCGGCCTCCGGAAGAGGGTGAGGTCCAACATGGGATCGGACTGTCGCCATTCGGCGAGGAGGAAGACGACCAGGAGCACCGCCGAGCCGAGGAGCAGGCTCATGATCAACGTGCTGCCCCAGCCGTTCGCGTTGCCGCGCACCAGGGCGAAGACGAGCATGAAGAGGGCGGCCGAGAACGAGACGAAGCCCACCCAGTCGATGCGCCGCTCGTTCACCTCCCTGGATTCCTGCACCCGCGACAACGTCACCGCGATGGCGACGACGCCGACGGGGACGTTGACGAAGAAGATCCACCGCCAGCCCAGCCCACTGGTGAGCGCGCCACCGATGAGGGGCCCGACGGCGACGGCGCCACCGATCACGGCGCCGTAGACGCCGAAGGCCGTTCCCCGCTCCCTGCCGTGGAAGGCCGAGGCGATGAGCGCCAGCGAGGTCGCGAACATGACGGCGCCGCCGATCCCCTGGGCGCCGCGCGCCAGGTTCAGCATCAACGCCGTCGAAGAGACGCCGCACAGGAGTGACGACACCGAGAACACGCCCAGCCCGATGGCGAACACCACCCGGCGCCCGAACATGTCGCCGAGGACCCCGGCGGTGAGGAGGAAGGCCGCCAGGGTCAGCGAGTAGGCGTCGACCACCCACTGGAGATCACTGAAGGTCGAGTGCAGGGAACGTTGGATGTCGGGAAGGGCGACGTTCACCACCGTGATGTCGAGGAGGAGCATGAACGTCGCCGTGCACACGGCGATGAGGGTCCACCACTTGCGCTCGAGTCCGGCCACGTCGGGCTCACTTTCCGGAGATTTCGATCCAAGTCGGATCGTATTTATTCATCGGCGCCGGCGTCAAGGGGATCCGGCTGGAGATCGCCCCTGACGACATCGCGCGCCGAGATCCCTGCCTCCGACCCGGGAGCGCCCGGCCCACGCGGGGTACCAGTTCCGGTAGAACCGGGCCAAGGGCCGTCGTCGGCTCACCGGACCGGGAGGAAACACCATGCGCGTCGGCATCCACTTCGTGAATTTCTCCCTGCCGGGCTCGCCCGAAACCCTGGGCCCGACCCTCGCCACCACCGCCCGGATCGCCGAGGAGAGCGGTGTGTCGGTCTTCACCTTGATGGACCACTGGTTCCAGATGGAGATGATGGCGACCTCCGAGGACCCCATGCTCGAGGGCTACACCTCACTGGGGTTCCTGGCCGGGCAGACCGACACGATGACCCTCGGCCTCCTGGTCACCGGCGTCACCTACCGGCACCCGGGCCTGCTCGCCAAGATCGTCACCACCCTCGACGTCCTCTCGGGGGGGCGCGCCCAGCTCGGGATCGGGGCCGCCTGGTACGAGCGTGAGCATCGCGGTCTGGGCGTGCCGTTCCCACCGCTGGCGGAGCGGTTCGAACGTCTCGAGGAGACGCTGCAGATCTGCTTGCAGATGTGGAGCGGCGACTCGGGGCCCTACCAGGGTCGGCATTACCAGCTCGCCGAGACAATCTGCTCGCCCCCGCCCATCAGCTCGCCGCGCCCCCGCATCCTCGTCGGGGGCAGTGGCGAGCGAAAGACGTTGCGACTCGTAGCCCGTTACGCCGATGCCTGCAATCTGTTCGCGACCTCCCCCCGGGACATCGCCACAAGCTCGACGTCCTCGCCCGCCACTGTGACGACGAAGGACGCGATCCGACGTCGATCGACAGGACCATCCTCGCCATGAGCAATCCGCTCGACGACTCCGACGGGTTTCTCAGCCAGATGGCCGAGTACGCCGCGCTCGGCATCGACGCGGTGGAGTTGATGCCGGTGGGCGACCCGGTCGCCTTCACGACACAGGTGGGGACGCGCATCGTGCCTGCCCTCGCGCAACTCGGGCCGTGACGGGGGAACGCGGCCGTTCCCCCTATCGTGGGCCGATCCCCGACGACCGCACCGACCTCGCCCCCGCCGACCGGGCGCCCGCGCCGGCCCTCGACCTGTCGCGGCGTCGGGTCCTGATCATCATCGGCGCACTGCTGCTGGGCATGTTCCTGGCCGCGCTCGACCAGACCATCGTCTCGACGGCCCTGCCGACCATCGTGGGCGACCTCCGCGGCGCTCCCCATCTGACCTGGGTGGTCACCGCGTACCTGCTGGCCTCGACCGTGTCGACGCCGTTGTGGGGCAAGCTCGGCGACCAGTACGGCCGCAAGGCGTTCTTCCAGTGCGCGATCGTGATCTTCCTGGTGGGCTCGGCGCTGTCGGGATTCAGCCATTCGATCTTCGAGCTGATCACGTTCCGGGCGGTCCAGGGCCTGGGGGGTGGGGGCTTGATGATCGGGGCCCAGGCCATCGTGGGAGACATCGTCTCGCCGCGTGAGCGCGGCCGGTACATGGGCTTGTTCGGGGCGGTGTTCGGGGTCGCCACCGTCCTCGGGCCGCTGTTGGGAGGATTCTTCGTCGAGTACCTGTCCTGGCGCTGGGTCTTCTACATCAACCTGCCCATCGGCGTGCTGGCCCTCTTCGTCACCGCGGCCCAGCTCCCGGGCCGGCTCCAGAGGCTGCATCACGTCATCGACTACCTGGGCACGATCCTCCTGAGCCTGGCCACTACGGCGCTGGTGCTCTTCACCAGCCTGGGCGGGACCACCTACCGATGGGGGTCGGCGCCGATCGTCGCCCTGGCCGCGGTGGGGGTGATGCTGGCCGTCCTCTTCCTCGTCGTGGAGCGTCGGGCCGCGGAGCCGGTCATCCCCCTCAAGCTGTTCGGCAACCGCGTGTTCTCGGCAGCCAGCTCGGTGGGATTCGTCATGGGCTTCGCCATGTTCGGGGCGCTGACCTTCTTGCCCATCTTCTTCCAGGACGCCAGAGGCCTCAGTCCCCCCGCGTCGGGGCTGCGACTGCTGCCGCTCATGGGAGGGCTGTTGTTGGCCTCCACCGGCGCCGGGCAACTGGTGAGCCGCTGGGGCCGGTACAAGGTGTTCCCTGTCGTCGGCACGTTCCTGATGATCGTCGGACTGCTGTTGATGTCCCGGATCGGCCTGTCCACCGGCGGTTGGGCGATCGCCGGCTACCTGTTCGTGTTCGGTGTCGGGCTGGGCTTGGTCATGCAGGTCCTGGTGGTGGCCGTGCAGAACGCGGTGCCCTACGAGCAACTGGGCACGGCGACGTCGGGGGCGACGTTCTTCCGCATGATCGGCGGCTCCTTCGGCACCGCCGTGTTCGGTGCCATCTTCGCCAACCTTCTCGCCACGAACGTCGCCCACTCCCTGCACCTGAGGTCCGCTCCCCCCAATCTCAGCAGCTCACTGAACGGTGTCGACCCGCGGTCGCTGAGCCGGCTGCCCCCCGCCATCCACGCCGGAGTGGTGGCGGGCATGGTGCACACCATCCAGACCGTGTTTCTCATCGCCGTGCCCATCGCGGCGGTGGCATTCGCGTTGTCGTGGCTCCTCCCCGACCTGGAGCTGCGCAGAACGGTGCGCACCGCCGACCCGGGAAAGGAGCTCGGGATGCACGAGTCGCGCTCGTCGCTCGAGGAGATCCAGCTCGCCCTGGAGCGCCTTTCTCGGCGCGAGAACCGCCGTGAGCTCTACGCCACGCTGGCCGAGCGGGCCGGTCTGCAGCTCGACGCGCGGGCGTGCTGGCTGCTCTACCGCTTCGCCGATCGCCCCGACTGCACGCTCCAGAGCGTGGCCTCGCGGCTCAAGGTCGATCCCGAGCGGATCGAAGAGGGCATCGAGTCCCTGAGGCAGGCACGGATGGTGACGATGTCGGACGGGCCCGGCGAGTGCGAGTTCTCGTTGACCGAGCAAGGACAGCACGCCATCGACCGGCTCCGGGCGGCACGCCGGGTCGGGTTGACCGAGCTGCTCGAGGGTTGGGACCCCGAGACCCACCCCGAGATCGGGGACATGGTCCGCCGACTGGCCCACGAGCTGCTGGCCGACGACGAGAAGCTGCTGGCCGACGCAGGCGCGACCGTCCGGAGCCCGGCTCGGGCGTGACCGGTGTGCCGTCGGTGGACCGGCCCCTCACCGTGTCGTGAGGCGACCCGGGTGCGGGACCGGCGCCCTCCGGGCCCATGCCCGCCGAGTGGTTACCACGACCGCCAGTGGCCACAACGCCTGTGCCCCGGCGGCGGCGCGCTCGGCGAGCCCGCGCTGGGCTCCGTGGACCTCGGCTGCGAACCACGCCACCAGCCCGAGCAACGCCGCGCTCGCCGCCAACGAGGCGGAGAGCGAGAGCAGCGGGGCGGCGCTGCGACGGTGGCCGGCGAGTGCGGGCCACGCACCCAGGGCGGTGAAGGCGGCGGCGGCGGCAATGGTGTGCGACGGTGAATTCCCCCCGACGGGCTGGGGGAACACGGCCACCATCACCGTCGCCACACCACCGGCAGCAAGGATCCCCCGGCCCGCACGACGCGCCGGCCTGAGACCCGCAGCGGTGACGACGTGGCAGGCACCCAGGCCCATGAGCGCCGAGGTCATCACCCAGCGATCGGCGGCGCCGCGTGCGGCCAGGGCGCTGATGGTGTCGCGGACCGGGTCGTAGCCGGGGGGCTGGCGCGCCTGGGCGAGCGTCCAGCCGCCGATCAACAGCACCGGGGCGGCCCCGGCGGACACCAAGGCCCACCTCGGGATCCGTCTCACCGTCCGATCCTACGGCCGGTCGGCAAGGTGGTCCCCGATCAGGGTGTGGAGAAGCGAGACGGGCTGTAAGGCGTCGCCGTCGCCGGTGCGCCCGCGATCCCGGCAGCCACCAGCGCCGCCGAGTACGGGCCGAGCAGCAGCCCGTTGGCGCCGTGGCCGGTGCACACGTGCACGTTGGTGAATCCCGGCAGTGGGCCCAGCACCGGTCGATCGTCGGCGCTCACGGGTCGCAGTCCCACGCGGACCTCGGAGAAGGTGGCGTCCGCCAGGCCCGGTGCGATGGCCACGCACTCACGCAACAGGTCGCGCACTCCGCCCGCGGTGGGCCGGGTGTCGAAGCCGGCGTCGGCCTCGAACGTGCCCCCGCAGGCGACGCGCCCACCCGGCCACGGCACCAGGTAGAAGTTCAGGATGGGCTGCACGATCGGCCACCGGCCGCTGTCGGCTGTGCCCGCGCCGGTCGCACCCGGGCGGGTTGCGCCCGCGCCGGGCAGCACGACATGCACGATCTGACCCTTGGTGGGCGTCACCGGCAGGTCGACGTCGAGCCAACGGCCCGCGTCCGCCGACCACGCACCCCCGGCGAGCACGAGCGTGCCGCAGGCCACGACACCGGACGTGCCACGGACGGCGGTGACCGTGTCGCCGCGGCGGTCGACGCCCGTTGCTTCCATGGACAACAGGGTCACGCCGCGCCGCTGCGCGGCGGAACGCAGCGAGGCGCACAGGCTGCGTCCGTCGACCCGGGCCGCCGTGGGACTGTGCAGTGCCCGCCACAGCGGACCCAGAGGCGGGAACATGGCCCGGGCGTCGCCGACAGGGATCTCGGCGGGCGTGGGAGTGCGGGTGCGCAGGACCGTGAGCACCTCGTCGAACCACGGGTCCTCGTGCTCGGCCTGCGCCACCACCAGTGACCCGCATTCGGCGAACGCCTCGGGGCCCGGCGCTGCACCGTCCTCGGCCAGCCGTGCGACGAGGGACCGCATGTGCCGTGCCGCGCTCATACCGAACTCGAACCAGTCGCGGTCAGGATCGTGGAACGTCTCGGGAGACACGATCCCGGCTCCGGCGTCTGAAGCCCGGCCCGGGTGCGAGGCGTCGACGAGTGCCACGTCGGCCCCGGCGCTGGCCAGCTCGTAGGCGACCGAGATGCCCACCAACCCACCCCCGACCACGACGACGTCGGCCGACGTGCCCCCGTTCACGGCGTGGCTACGAGGCGGTGGCGTCGGCGCTGTGCTCGGCCTGGTTGACCCACGCCGCGTACATCTCGGCGTACCGGCCCTGGCGGGCCACGAGCTCGGCGTGGCTGCCGGCTTCCACGATCCGCCCCCCGTCGACGACCACGATGCGGTCTGCCTTCATGGCCGTCGACAGACGGTGGGCGATGAGCACGGCGGTGCGCGCCTCGAGCAGGACGTCGAGGGCCGCCTCGATCCGGGTCTCGGACTGCAGGTCGAGATTGGAGGTGGCCTCGTCCAGGACGAGCACACGCGGATGGGCGAGAAAGGCCCGGCCCAGGGCGATGAGCTGGCGTTCGCCCGAGGACAGGGACTGGCCCCGCTCGTGGACGACGGTGTCGACGCCCTCGGGAAGCCGGTCCACCAGCTCGCTGAGCCCCACCGCCCTGATCGCCTCGGCGACCTCGGCGTCCGACGCCGTGGGCCGGGCGAAGGCCAGGTTGTCCCGGATGGTGCCGGCGAAGAGGAACGGCTCCTGGGGGACGACGCCGAGCTGACGGCGCAGCGAGTCGAGCGTCACGTCCTCGATGTTGTGGCCGTCGATGCGCACGTGTCCGGACGTGGGGTCGTAAAAGCGCGTGATCAGCTTGGCCAGGGTCGACTTGCCCGCGCCGGTGGGCCCCACGAAGGCCACCGTCTCACCCGGCGCGATGCGCAGGTCGACGTCGCGGAGCACGGGCACGGCGGGGTCGTAGCCGAAGGTCACGTCGTCGAAGACGATCTCGCCCTCGATGGGGGGCAGCTCCTCGGCGTCGGGCGCCTCGACGACGGTGGGCTCGGTGGAGAGCAGGGTGCGCAGCTTGAACACGGAGGCCTGCCCCTGCTGGAAGCTGTTGTACTGCTGCACCAGGAGCTGGATGGGGGCGAAGAACCGGTTGAGGTACAAGAAGAAGGCGACGAGCCCACCGGGGCTGAGCGAGTGGTGCACGACCATCTCGCCACCGATGCCCAGCAGGGCGGCCTGTCCCAGCCAGCCCACCAACTGCGTGCCGGGGCCGTAGAGGGCGTTGATGTGGGCGGTGTAGACGTTGGCATCGCGGTACTCGCCGACCACGTTGCGGTGATGGACGATGTTGTGGCGTTGGCGATTGTGCGCGGTGACGACGCGCACGCCGTGCAGGCTCTCGGAGAGGTCGGCCATCACGTTGGCGATGCCGTCGCGCACCCGGTCGTAGCCGCGTTCGGACGCCACGCGGAACCACAGCGACATGACGAGGAGGGCGGGGACCACCAGCAGCACGGTGATGATGGCCAGGGTCACGTTGGTGGTGAACAAGATGACCGTGATGACCACCATGGTGAGACCCTGGACGGCGAACTGGGCCAGGCCGTCCTGCAGCAGCTGCTGGAGGTTCTCGATGTCGCTGGTCATGCGGGTCATGATCACCCCCGCCTTCTCGGCGGTGAAGAAGTCCAGCGACAGACGTTGGAGGTGGGAGAAGACCTTGACCCGCAGGTCGTTCATGACGCCGGCCGCCAACCGACCGGTGACCCTCACCTGAGCCCTCTGGGTCAGCGAGGTGAACACCACAAAGCCGAGATAGACGCCCGCGATCACCAACACCACGCTCAGATGGCGATGACCGGGCACCATGCCCTTGTCGATGGCCAGCTCCGTGAGCTTGGGGCCCGCCTGCAGCGCCACGCTGGTGGCGATCACGAGCACCGTCGTCACCACCAGCATGCGGGGGTACTCGAGGAGCAATCCCCACAGCGTGAGGGGCTTGCGCTCCTTGGCGCTCTGGAGCTGGGAGAAGGCGAGGTCGGGCTCCCCGTGGTCGGGCTCCTCGGCCAAGAGCGCGTCCACGCCGTGCTGGAGCTCGGAGGGGATCCCCCCGAAGGGCAGCCCCGGTGCGGCCGGCGCGCCGGGACGCCCGCCGCCGCCGAACATGCCCGGGCCCCCACCCCATCCGCCGAAACCCATCAGTGACCCCCGTGTGGAGGCTCGGAGCCGTTGTGGTCCCTCATCTCGAGCGCGGCCGCGGCATCCGGGTCCGCCTGGGCCAGCACCTCGGCGTAGTGCGGCGTGGTCTCGAGCAGCTCGGCGTGGGTGCCGTCGGCCACGATGCGCCCGTCCTCGAGCAGGACGACGCGATCGGCCAGGCTGATGGTCGACAGCCGGTGCGCCACGATGAGCGTGGTCCGGCCCTCCATGAGCACCCGCAGAGCGTCGTGGATCTGCTGTTCGACCTGCACGTCGATGGCGCTGGTGGCGTCGTCGAGGACCAGGATGGGGGGATTGTCGAGCAGGGTCCGGGCGATGGTGATGCGCTGGCGCTGGCCGCCCGAGAGCGTGTAGCCGCGCTCGCCGACCACGGTGTCGTATCCGTGGGGCAGCTCCCGGATGAAGGCGTCGGCGCCCGCGGCCCGCGCCGCGGCCTCGACGTCGGCGATATCGGCGTCGGGGCGCCCGTAGGCGATGTTGTCCCGGATGGACACCGAGAACAAGAAGGCGTCGTCGAGCACCACGCCGACGTTGGCCCGCAGGCTCTGCAGCGTCAGGTCCCCGACATCGTGGCCGTCGATGACGAGCCTTCCCGCCGTGGCGTCGTAGAAGCGGGGGATGAGGCGTGCCACGGTCGACTTGCCCGAGCCGGTCCGTCCCACCAGGGCCACGGTCTCACCCGGCCGCAGGTGCAGGTCGAGGTCGGAGAGCACGGCGGGGAGGTCAGGGCCGTAGGAGAACCCGACCTTCTCGAAGCGCACGTCCCCCTTGCAGTCGACCAGGTCCACAGCGCCGGGCCGGTCGACGATGGTGGGCTGCTCGTCGAGGATCTCGTAGATCCGCTCGGCCGACGCCGCGGCGCGTTGGCCCATCATGATGATCATGCCCAGCATCATGAACGGGGCTTGGAGCATGAGCAGGTAGAAGTTGAACGCCAGGATGGCGCCGAGGCCGAGGGTTCCGTGGATGACCATGTAGCCGCCGAAGGCGAGCACCAGGGCCAGGCCCACCTGGGGCAGGTTCTGCACCGCGGGTGTCCACCGGGCGCGCAGATCGGCGTCCTTGACGTATCCCCACTGCACCTTGTCGGCCGCCTTGGCCAGGGTGCGCAGCTGCTCCTTCTCCGCCGCGAAGGAACGTACCACCCGCACCCCGTTGACGTTCTCGTCCACGATGGTGGCCACGTCGGCCAGGCGGGCCTGGATGAGCCACGACACGGGGAACATCGACTTGCGCATGGCGTGCCCGACGAGGAACACAAAGGGCATGGTGGCCATGGCCACGACGGCGAGAAGGACGTTGATCGACAGCATGAACCCGAAGGCGACCAGGGCGATGCTGCACTGCACCAGGATCATGGGCGCGAACGTCATGTACATCTGCACCGACCGGATGTCGGAATTGGCCCGCGAGATGAGCTGGCCGGACTGCACCCGGTCGTAGAATGGGAACGACATCCGGGTCAGGTGCTCGTAGATGATGGTGCGAAGGTCGTACTCGATCTCGTACGCCGTCTCGAAGAGGAACAGGCGCGACACGTACCCCGCCAGCCCGCCCGCGATGCCGAGACCGAGGACCCACCACACGTAGAAGTGCAGCGGCACGGTGTGATGCACCACCGAGTTGTCGATGGCGTGGTTGAGCAGGTCGGGGATCTGCACCTGGAGCACAAGGCCCCCGAAGGACAGCACCAGCGACGTGATGAAGATGCCCCGGTGGGCGCGCAGGATGGGCATGGCCCGGCGCAACCACGTCTTGGTCGTGTCCGGGTCCACCGTGGCGCGCGGTGCGTGGTAGTGGGCCACCTCGGTCACGGGGGGAGTGGTGGCGGAGACGGTGGCGGTGGAAGGTGCGCCGTCGGGGGTCACGAGCGGGCCGCCCGGTCCGAGTGATAAGCGCGCATGGCGCCGCGCCAGAGCTCGAGGCTGCCCAGGGCCTGGGCGGTGAGCGCCGGATCGTCGAGGCATGCGGCGATGTCGGTCAGCCGGGCGTCGACGGCGGTATTGGCCCTGGTCAACAGACGTTGGCCCTTCAAGGTGAGGGTGTGGGTGACACTGCGCTTGTCGAGGCTGCCGGGCGTGCGCTGCACCAGCCCGCGCCCCTCGAGCCCGTCGACGACGGCGGTGACCGTGGGACGGCGCACGGTCAGGCGTTCGGCCAGGGCGGAGGGCATCGAGGCTCCTTCGGCCAGCACCCCCAGGACGCGGTACTGGGGGAGCGACAGCTCGACATCCCCCAGAGCCAGCTCGACCTGCTTGGAGAGCCAGGCGGCGGCACGACCGAACGACCCCGGCTCGTGGGTGGAGGCCACGGACGAGCTCGGGAGCCCGCGGGGTTCGATGGGCATCTCGTTAGATTATCTAACGAGACAAGGTCCCCGACCGGCGCCGGGGGGTCCGGTGACCAGGCAGAACGCCGCCGACGGGCTCTGGGGTGGGGCGGTGGCCAGTTCCGGAAGAAACCACAGGCGCACCTCTGGGCCTTCCGGTACCGTCTGCCCAGGTAGATGCTGGTGTCGTAGCTCGATTGCCGGGGGGAAGACGATGCTCGACGGATTGCGCTCCACGCCAGAGACGGCTCCGCGCCTCGGCCGTGGTCGAGCGCTCCTGGCGGCGCTCGTGGTGGCGAGCACCGTGCTCGTCACCGTGTCGATGGCCACGGCCGCCTCGGCCTCGGGCAGCTGGTCCGCGCCCACGCTCGTCGACTCCGGCGGGGCACTCACCTCGGTGTCGTGTCCGTCGGTCAAGTTCTGCGTGGCCGTCGACAGCTCGGGCCGGGCCGTCATCCACAAGCGCAACAACAAGTGGGCCGCACCCAGCCACGTCGACTCCGGCGGGGCCCTCACCTCGTTGTCGTGCGCGACGACGCTCTTCTGCATGGCGGTCGACGCCACGGGGAACGAGGTCATCTACCGCTACGGCATGTGGTTGCACCCATTCACCATCGACCACCTCGGGGCACTCGACTCGGTGTCGTGTGCGAAGTCGACGATCTGCATCGCCGTCGACTCGGCGGGTAACGCGCTCACCTACGACGGCTTCACGTGGTCCAGCCCCGGAACGGTTGACTCGGGCGTCGCGCTCGAGGCCGTGTCGTGCCCGACGGTTGCACTCTGTGTCGCTGTCGACGCCAACGGGAACGCCTTCACCTACAACGGCACCACCTGGTCCGGTGCCACCAGCGTCGACCCGGGCCACGCCTTGACGGCGGTGTCGTGTGCGACGGTCAGCTTGTGTGTGGCTGTCGACGGCACGGGGAACGCTTTCACCTACGACGGCACCACCTGGTCCGGTGCCACCGGCGTCGACCCGGGCCACGCCTTGACGGCGGTGTCGTGTGCGACGGAAAGGCTGTGTGTGGCCCTCGACGACAACGGGAACGCCTTCACCTACGACGGTACGAGCTGGTCCGGTGCCACCAACATCGACTCCGGCAACGCGCTCAGCGCCGTGTCGTGTCTCACGCCAGCCTTCTGTGCCGCCGTCGACGGAGCCGGGAACGCCCTGACCTTCCCACCCCCGATCGCGATCACGACGACGACGCTTCCTGGCGGCAGGCTGGGCCACACGTACTCGGCGACCCTGGCCGCCACCGGTGGCAACCCCCCGTACAAATGGTTCGCCGCGCTCCCCAAGGGCCTGACGCTCAACAAGACCACGGGGGCGATCTCGGGCACACCCAAACGCGTCGGGAACTTCAGCATCGTGGTCAGGGTCCTCGACGAGAAGATCAGGACCAGACTCCCGTTCCAGGACCGCGCCACCAAGACGCTGTCCATCCGGATCTCCTGAGTGTCAGAGGCAATGCCTGGGCGGGGATGAGGCAGGTCCCCGCCGCCGCCTTCGTGGCGGTCGACGAGTCGTGTCTCAGGGTGGCGGCGAGCTCCGGACAGGCACACCAACCGGGGACGGCGGCGTATGCGCTGCATTGCGGCTGACCGACACCTGCGGCGCTGGGCACGGTCGAAGGCGGGCCCGATGCCCGCACAACCCGACGTCGACTAGCTGCTGAGGACGATGGGCTGGTGCGCCCGCATGTCCCTGGCGGCGGCGAGGAACCGTTCGGCGTCGGCCTCCTCGAGGGGACGGCTGAAGTAGAAGCCCTGACCGGCGTGGCATCCCTCCAGCTTCAGGCGCATGAGCTGTTCGACCGTTTCGATGCCCTCGGCCACCGTCTTGAGGCCCAGAGCATCGCCGAGCTCGATCAGGGCGTGCATGAGGGCGGTGCTCGGGCCGGTGGTGGGCGACCCGATCAGGAAGGTCCGATCGATCTTGAGGATGTCGACGGGGAATTGCTGGAGGTAGGCCAGCGAGGAATATCCCGTGCCGAAGTCGTCGATGGCGAGGCGGATGCCGAGGTCCTTCAAGGCTCTGAGCCGCTGGGCCGATTCCCGGGAGTCACGCATGAGCGTGGTCTCGGTCATCTCCAGGATCAACCAGGTCGGGTCCAGTCCCGACGCCGTCAGCGCCGTCCGGACTTCGTCGACGAGTGTGTCGGTTTCGAATTGGCGGGGTGAGACGTTGACCGAGACGGGCGTCGGCACCCCCGCATCGCGCCAGCGGCGGGTCTGACGGCACGCCTCTTTCAGCACGAACGCACCCACCTCGACGATGAGGCCGGACTCTTCGAGAGCCGGGATGATGGCGTCGGGCGCCACCACCAGCCCCGAGGGCCGTCGCCACCGCAACAGCGCCTCCACGCTCTGGACCGCGCCGTCGTCGAGGCTGACAACGGGCTGGTAGACGAGGAAGAACTCGCCGGCCGCCAACGCCAGGCGGAGATCCCTCTCGAGGTCGATGCGGGTGCGGAACTCGCCCCGCATGTGGGGTTGGAAGCGCACGGCCCGGTTGCGACCCGCCGCCTTGGCTTCGTAGAGGGCGACGTCCGCGTCCATCAGCAGGTCCTCGGCCGAGGCGTAGGAGCCCGAGACGATGCCGATGCTGGCCGACATGGTGAGATGGGGTCGGGCCGCGCTGTGCACCTGGAAAGGGGCCACGAGGGCATCCAGGAGGCGGCCGGCGGCAACCTCGGCGTTTCGCGCGCCGGAGCCGTCGACCAGCACCACGAACTCGTCACCCCCCAGGCGCCCGATCGAGTCGGATTCGCGCAGCGCGCCCTGGAACCGGATGGCCACCTGGCGCAGCACGTCGTCGCCGACGCGATGACCGAGTGAGTCGTTGACGTCCTTGAAGCGGTCGAGGTCGATGAAGAGCACTGCCCCCTCGTGGCCGGACCGGCGTCCGCGCATCTGCATCTGCTCGATTCGGTCCAGGATCAGCTTCCGATTGGGCAGGCCGGTGAGCGGGTCGCGGGTGGCGAGCCGTTCGAGAGCGTCACGAGTCGACCGGAGCTGGGTGATGTTGTGCGCGGAGACGACCAGACCGCTCACCGTCGGGTCGTCGAGCAGGTTGACGATGCTCAGCTCGCAGGGGACGGGGACACCCCCGTCGCGGCGCCGCAGATCGACCTCGACGACGGTCGGGCCCTCCGTGGCCTGCGCGCCGACGAGGGCCGAGGCGAGGGCAGACCGCAGGGCCGGGCGATCGGCGGGGACCACGAGGTCCTCGAGCGGTTGCCCTTCGACCAGCCCCTGGTCATGCCCGAGCATGCGCGTGATCGCCGCTGACACCGACTTCACCGTCCCCTGGCGGTCGAGCAGCAGGAGGATGCTGGCGGAGTTGTGCACCAGGGATCGGAACTGCTCGACGTCATTGGTGGATATCTCCCAGCGGCGCCGTTCGGTGAGGTCGCGCACGCACCACACCAGTCCGTCTATGGGTGGCTTGTCGACCAGGTTGGCGCCGATGAGCTCGACCAGCTTCCACCCCGAGGGCGTCTTGACCCGTATCTCGATGGGGGTGCCCACGTCCTTGCCCCGCACGCTGACCAGCGATGCCAGGGCCAGCTCGCGATCCTCAGGGTGGAGGAGCTCAAGGGCGTTGGTGCCGACGATGTCGGCATTGGCCAGGCCGAAGATGCGTTCGGCAGCGGGGTTGCCCCAGATGAGATTGCCCAGCCCGTCGGCCACGACGACGGCATCGGGCAACTCCAGGACGAGACGCTCCAGCCACGCAGGTTCCATGACCCCTTCCCAACCGGCCGCCTCTCAGGCATCGGCCCGTCAGGAGCGCTTCTGAACCCCCGGCTCGACCGGGCCCGGGGACGGCGGCGGCGGGACCGACGTGCCGCGCCCCTGGTCAGAGCCCTGGAATCGGCCGGGCCGCGGGTCCTCGGCCCGTCCCGGGCGTCCCAGAAGTGCCCGGTCCTGTCCTCAAGCGCCGGCCAGGGGGCGCCGACACCTAACCATGAGTCCGCGTTGCCCCCGAGAACGCCACACGTCGTTCTGAGGGCAGCCCAGCCGATCGCGGACCCAGGTTGCGAGCACGTTCACGATGGCATCGTCCCCGGCAATGAGTGGTGGTGACCTCTTCCTGGCGAGGAAGGGGAAGCTCTCGCGGGTGCGCGGTCGGGGCAAGGGCGGGTCCGAGCGTTGGCACTCCCTGGTGCCGCCCACCGAGCGCCAGGAAGCCGAGGCGGCCCGCCAGTTGGAGCACCGGCAGAAGGTGATCCGCGTCACCCTCGCCAATCAGGAATTCGAGAGCGTCTTCCAACCGATCGTAGAGCTGGGGTCGGGCGGGGTGGTGGGGGCCGAGGCACTGACACGCTTCGAGACGACACCGAAACGTCCACCCGACGTCTGGTTCGCCGAAGCCCGGGAAGTGGGGCTGGGTGTCGAACTGGAGATGGCCGCCCTCCGTTCCTCACTCAGTCAACTCGGCCGGCTCCCCGCCGGTCTCTATCTCTCGCTCAACGCGTCTCCCGACACCATGATGTCCGAGGAGTTCCGCGATGCCTTGAGGGGAGCGCCCGCCGAGCGCGTCGTCCTCGAATTGACCGAGCACGAGAGCGTCGAGGACTACGAGCTGCTCGAGACGACCGTCAACAGTCTGCGCTCCCAGGGAGTCCGACTCGCCGTCGACGACGCCGGTGCCGGGTTCTCGAGCTTCCGCCACATCCTCAAACTCCGCCCGGACATCATCAAGCTGGACGTGGCGTTGACCCGGGGCATCGACGGCGATCCGGCCCGTCGGGCGCTCGGCTCGGCGATGCTGACCTTCGGGCTCGACGCGTACAACGCCGCCATCGTCGCCGAAGGCATCGAGACCGAGGCCGAGTTCAAGACGTTGCGCGGCCTCGGATGTCGATTCGGCCAGGGCTACTACCTCGGAAGACCCGGAAGGCTGCGAGCCCGCCCGGAACAGGAGAGGGCCGACTCGCTCTGGATCGCGGGCGAGGGCGCGCTGCCGCCCGAAGCAGACCCCGACGCCGAAGACGCCGCCCCCGACCCCGACCCCGTGGTGAGCTCAGGCCCCCGACGCGGGTGAGGTCCGGGCTTCAGGCCCGCTCGAGCTTCAGGGTGACGATCTGGAACGGGCCCACGTCGAATG
>Ga0116217_10001344_pt1 | contig 23996 bp, 22 predicted proteins | sample Sb_taG_6_FD_89697 | JGI IMG/M metagenome (GOLD analysis project Ga0116217, IMG submission 89697) | Peat soil microbial communities from Weissenstadt, Germany - Sb_50d_4_PS metaG | ecosystem: Environmental > Terrestrial > Soil > Wetlands > Peat | place: Germany: Weissenstadt | collected 2010-09-21 | reverse complement strand
GCGCTCGCGCATGCCATCGAGGCGCGCCAGAGAAATGTGCTCTGATCCATCATAAAGAATGTGCTCGTAGATCTCGTCGGTGATGGCCAGCACGTTGTATTCCACGCACAAGTCGCGAATCAGTTCCAGTTCTTTCCGGCTGAACACCTTGCCGGTTGGGTTGTTTGGCGTGTTAACGATGATCGCCTTGGTGTGGTATTGACTGGTTTTATGTAGGAAAGCCTCGCGAAGTTCCTGTTCGTCGAACGTCCACTCGCCTCCCGCCTTTTGTGGGGGACGCAAACTGACGAAGCGCGGCTTGGCTCCACTCAGAACTGCGTCTGGCCCGTAATTTTCGTAGAAGGGCTCGAAGACCACGACTTCGTCGCCCTTGTTGCACACCGCCAGTAGCGTCGCGATCATCGCTTCAGTCGAGCCGCAGCACACCACAATTTCTTTTTCTGGATCGACTTCGATCCCCTGCCCGTCTTTCATCTGCATCTGCCGGGCGATGGCATCGCGCAGACTCTTCGCGCCCCAGGTAATGGCGTACTGATTCACGTCGGCGGCAATCGCTTCCTGCGCAGCGCGCTTGATTTCGGCGGGCGCGGAGAAATCGGGAAACCCCTGCGCCAGGTTGACGGCGTCATATTGCATCGCCTGCCGAGTCATCTCGCGAATCACGGACTCGGTAAAATGCTCAACCTTATCGGAAAGAAAGTGCTTGGGATGGGCCGAAACCTGGGTCATGGAAAGTAAGGCTAGCACAAGAGATGCTCACGTAGGGACGGACGCATTCGTCCGTCCAGCGGTCGACACGATGAAAGAGCGGCCCTTTAGGGCCGCGTAAGCCGCACGATCATTGTGGGCTTTAGTGCCGGTGGCAGGTGTTCTCTGGCGAAGTGGTCAATTATATCGACCATAGTATGATATAATGACTATAAGAGAACATCATGCAGGAAATCGCCATCTCGGAATTCAAAGCCAAGTGCCTCGCCGTGCTGGAGCAGGTTCGCGCCACGAAAAAGCCGATCCGGATCACCCGGTTTGGCAAGCCAGTGGCCGAGGTCGTTCCGCCGACGGCGGTGACAGATCGCGAAGCTTGGATCGGGTCGATGAAGAACACGATGAGGATCACCGGCGACATCGTTTCTCCGGCAAACGATGAGGATGAGTGGGAGGTTTTGCGCGATTGAGATTGCTGCTCGACACGCACATCTGGTTATGGGGTTTGAGCGAGCCCAGGCGGATTGGGAAACGACTTTTGGTTCAGCTCAAAGACCAGGAAAACGAACTTTGGCTCTCGCCTATGAACACTTATGAGGCGCTGACGTTGCACTACAAAGGCAGATTCGAGATTGACGGGGACCTCTCGACCTGGCTGGCGCGAGCCACTGCCGGAACCCGCGAGGCCCCGCTGACACACGAAATCGCATTGGCCGCGAGGCAGCTCTCCATGCACCAGGACCCCGCCGATCGCATTCTCGCCGCCACCGCCGAGGTCCTGGACCTGACACTGGTCACGGCCGACGAACGATTGCTGGGATTGGGAACGATACGGACCATGGCCAACCGCTGATCTCTATCTTGTGGTTACCGAAGAGAATGGTCTCCATCACGGCACCGGTGTCAAATACCAGTATGGAATCGCTTCTCCTGGATGCGCTCGAATGAGAGCCAAGGTCGCGACCGCCATCATTGTTCTCTGTTCCGCACTGGCCACAGGGTGGTTATTTCTCAGTCTCCAACCGGGCGATCGCCCCATCCCGGTGGCTGCCATAGCGAGTGCCCTTGCGTTCGTGGTCGCTTCAGAGGGGGTCTTCCTGAGGCCGCGTTTCAGCTACTGGTTGGGGATGGTATCGGGGCTCGTGAGCCTGTACTGGTTTTCGCGAATCGAATTCTATTATTTTCCTGCACTGAATTCCTGGATCACATTTAACCTGCCGTCCGACAACCCTCAATTCTTTTCAGAAGTCTTCTTAGCGAAACTGAAGATTCTCTTCGTCGTCACAGTTGTGACCTCAACCGCGTGTTGCGTGACTCGCCTGTTACCGGCTAGTTGGATGCTGCGGAAGGTTCCCGTCCGGGAGCGGACTTGGCCAGCCCTTGCCGTTTGTTTCCTGGTTGTAGCCTCATGGTACGGCGTCTCGGCGAGCCCCTATCGTATCCCTTTGATAGCTGATGGCGCTCCGGCGGAATTGACAGTGTTGCACGTGGAGAAAAGAGGCATGCAATTTGACGAGACCGCCATCAGCGCCGCTAGGGACGGGAGGCTCTATGTTGAGCGCAACAATAGGCGACTGTTCCAATATCGGTTCACAAGTCGTGACGGATCGGGAGTGCTGCCGGAAACAATTACTGCGCGCGTGCGTAAGCTGGCACAATCGACTCAACTAAGAGATATGCGCACAGCGCCCGCAGTCGCCTTGCGGAGCATCAATGCAGAAGGCTGGTACGTTCGAACCGGATACAAGGTCTTAGCCTTTACAAATGAGTATGGAACGCAACCGCCGAAAGAAGTAGTTGATATATTTCACGAGTTAGAGTCGGTTGCTCCAGCGGAAAAGGAATCGAGAAGCGTAAACGACATCTGTATGGGCTTCTGCTATGACCCGCTGGCGGGATTGGGGCTTGAGAACATGAATGACCGATGTGCCGAGCGCAACGGGACTCGCTGCAAGTAGATCGTCGCAATTAGCGTCTGCCCAACTATGCCAACCGAAGTCTTGTGGCCAGGCAGTCCTACGCCCTCTGTACCCCGCCAAGCCCTTCCAGCGACTTCACAATCTGCTCCGCCCACTGCGCCACCTCGTCGTCGCGTAGCGTTCGCTCGCTGGACTGGAACTTGGCTCGCATCAGAATCGAGTACTTGCCCGCGCCCACTTTTTCGCCGCGGAAGATTTCTACCGGAACGAAACTGCGCAGCTCGGTAATGCCCAATCCAGCAACGCTCTGGCGAATTTTGTCGAACTCCACGCCATCGGCAAACGTGAACGAGAAATCGCGCTCGACCGCAGGGAAGCGCGGTGGCGCTTCATAATGAGCGTGGCGCAGATCGTGCCGGTAGAGGCGGTCGAGATAGATTTCGGCCACAAAAACATCCTGCCGCAGTTTGCGCGCCGCGGCCATTTCGGGATGAATCTGGCCAAACTGGGCTACGGTAGCGCCATCCAGCACGGCGCGAGCGGAGCGTCCGGGATGATAATAGTCGGCGGTGTGGGCATCGTAGTAGAGCGTCCAATGGCTGAAAGCAGCGAGCAAGCTCTCGACATCGCCCTTCAGGTCAAAGAACGAAAATGGACGCGACGCCGCTCCCGGAGCGAGTCCGCGCACCACGTCTGCGTCGGCGGTGCCCGTCGCGCCCCCGGTCACACCCACCGAGATACGCTTCAGCTCCAGCGGCTTTCCCGGCGACGATGCATCCGGTCCCGACGCTTCAAACACATTTCCAGCTTCGAACAGGCGAACATTGTCGCTGCCGCGATTCAGGTTGTAGGCCAGCATGTTGAGCATGCCCGGAACCATCGAGGTGCGCATCACCGAAGCCTCGTCGCTCAGCGGGTTCGCGAGGTCGAGTTCGGCCGCGGTCGAAAAGCGCTTGGCGTCTTCTTTTGAAATAAATGTGAGCGAAATAGCTTCGTTGTACCCGAGCGCTAGGAGCGATGAGCGCATCCTCGCATCCTGGTGCGCGTCAGGCAGGTCTCGAACTTCGCCGCTGTAGGCGGGCAGCGTGTTCGCGAACCTGTCGTAGCCGTGCAGCCGCGCCAGTTCTTCGATGATGTCGATCTCGCGCTCCACATCAAGCCGCCAGCTGGGGATGTGGACGAGGTAAGTGTCTTCGCCGCCGGGAAGGACCGTGAAACCAAGACGAGTAAGAATGCGGTTGATTTCAAGCGCACTAAGTTTTTCGCCGAGAATCCGGTGCACTTCGCGCAGGTCGAGCTCCACCGGAGCAAGATCAAGCTTGCGAGCGATCACGTCGATCACATCGCCGATAAGCGTGCCGCCGCCGGATTCGCCGCAAGATGAAAGAATCAGCTCGGCGACCCGGTTGGTCGAAACGACAGTCGATTCAAAATCGGCGCCGCGCTCAAAACGGTGCGAGGCGTCGGTGTGAATGCCGTGCCGCTTCGACATGCGACGCACGGTGGCCGGGTCCCACCACGCGGATTCGATCAGGATATTCTTCGTCTTCTCGGTGATCATGGTGTCGAAGCCGCCCATTACGCCGGCCAACCCCACCGGTTTTTTCGCATCGGCAACAACCAGATCATCGGTCGTGAGCTTGCGCTCCACGCCATCCAGCGTTTTCAGCGTTTCGCCGTCGACGGCTTTGCGTATGATCAGCCTGCCGCCTTCGAGCAGATCGAGATCGAACACGTGCGTCGGTTTGCCACTCTCCCACAAAACGTAGTTGGTAGCGTCCACCGCGTTGCTGATGGGCCGTTGATCGAGCAACTGCAGACGGCTCGCAATGTTTGGGAGTGAGGGCCTGATGGTGACGTCGCGAATTTCGCGCGCCGTGAAGCGCGGACACAGCCCCGTCTCCTGAATGTCGATGGTGACCTCGGATTTACCTTGCGACGGCGGCAGTTTCGGCGCGATCGGTTTGAGCGGCAGATCGTAGAGCGCCGAAATCTCTCGAGCCACGCCATAGTGGTTCATGGCATCGGGACGGTTGGTGGTGATATCAAAATCGAGCACAGTCTGTTCCAGATCGACGTCACCATTTTCCGTGACGTCGACGCTGAAACCTTCGACGGCAAGTCCGGCCATGGTCAATCTTTCGACCATCTTGTCGATGCTCCCCAGATTGCTGAAATCCGGCAGGTCGACAAAATCTCCTATCCACCCCAGGGAGAGCTTCATAGAAACTGCTCCAAGAACCGCACATCGCCCTGGAAGAACAGCTGAATATCATCCACGCCATACTTCAGGATCGCAATTCGTTCCACGCCCATGCCGAAGGCAAAGCCAGAGACTTTTGCTGGATCGTAATCCACGAAGCCGTACACATTCGGATCGACCATGCCGCAGCCCAGCAACTCAATCCATCCGCTGGCCTTGCAGTTCCGGCAGGGAGCGCCATCGCGCACTCCCTTGCCGTCGCAGAAAATGCAGCTGATCTGCACGTCGGCGCTGGGCTCGGTAAAGGGAAAGAACGACGGATAGAAGCGCGTCTTCACGCTCGACCCGAACATCGCTTTCATGGCGTGATCGAGCGTGCCCTTCAGATCGCAGAACGTGATGTTGGTGTCGACCGCCAGACCTTCGATCTGGTGAAAGATGGGCGAGTGCGTCGCGTCGAGCGCGTCGTTGCGGTGAACTTTGCCCGGACACACGACGCGTACCGGCGGCTTCGTCTTCTGCATGGTGCGAATCTGCACCGGCGAAGTATGCGTGCGCAGCAGCAGACGGTCGCGCAGCGGCTTCGATTCCTGTCCGGCGATGAACAACGTGTCCTGGGTGTCGCGCGCCGGGTGATTCGGCGGAAAATTCAGCGCCTCAAAGTTGTAGAAATCGGTTTCGATCTCCGGACCTTCTTCGACCGAGTAGCCCAGATTGCGGAAGACGCCAATCATCTCGTTCATCGTCTTGATGACGGGATGCTCCGCGCCGATGGGGCGGCGAATGCCAGGGAGCGTGATGTCGACAGCTTCGGCCTTGCTGAACGCCTCGTCGATGGTCAGGGGCTGCCCAGTTCGCTCAGCCCACTCCATAAAGGCTTTTGGCAGTGCAATCCGCTGGTTAATCTCCGGAGGCTTCTCTTCCACGATTGGCAGGGCCTCGGCTGGGTCGGAATCGCCGCGAACGGGGCTGGGAACATCGGGAGAGGTGACCTGCACACTCTCCGATTCGTCGCTAGGCCGAGGCGGGGTGTCCTGTACTTTCGCGCGTCCGACAGATCGGCCCTTGAAGAGCGCTCCGCTCAGCAGGCGGGCATACGTCCCATTCACCGCCTGCTCGACTTTCGGCTTGAGTTCGTTGACGCGCTGCCCGACGTTGCGCTTCTTCGCTGCCGGCGCAGCTTTCAGCCACAGATCATTGATTTGGGTGAAAATGCCGTTCTTGCGTGCTATCCAACGATCGCGAAATGCCTTCCAATCATTTTCGGAGCCGACCGCTGCCGATTCTTGCTCCAGCGCGGCGAGAAGTTCGCGGACAGCGTCGTCGAGCGCGGCCGCCGAGAAGTCGGTCAGTTGGGGGACGGTATAGGGCATCGTTCGAGCAATACCTTACTTTCGAACATTACTCAATAACGATTGTTGTCCCGGGCGAAGCGAGGGAACTCTACTCGTGCGAAAAAGTGTGTCGAGTAGGGGTCCTTCGCTTCGCTCAGGATGACAAGATTAAATTGAGACTGAAAACTGACTGCTACGCCGCGGCTGCGTTTGCCTTCTTTGCCTGCTCCGCCAGGCTGCCAAATCCCGCAGGATCGTTCACCGCCAAATCCGCCAGAATCTTGCGGTCCAGTTCCACGCCGGCCTTCTTCAGTCCGCTGATGAACTGGTTGTAATTCAGTCCATTCAGGCGGGCGGCGGCGCCGATGCGCACGATCCAGATCGACCGGTACTGGCGCTTCTTCTGCTTGCGACCGGAGTAGGCAAACTTCAGCCCGCGCTCAACGGCTTCTTTCGCCGAGCGGTAAAGTTTTGATTTAGTTAGGAAGTATCCACTGGCGCGCTCAAGAATCTTTTTGCGCTTGGCGCGGCGTTTGGTTCCGCGTTTTACACGAGGCATTGCGGTTCTCCTTTTTTATTACGTATGGCGGCTGGAGGTAAGGAGGCTTCTACCCGATGGGATTTCTGAAGCCCGACCTCTTCACGCGCCGCTGCGGTGCGTTCTGCTCCGCAGACTTTGTTATGGACGGGCGCGGACGCCCGTCGCTCCATTCCCGTTTAGTACGGGATCATGCGCATTACTTTTTTAAAGTCTGCGTCACTCACCAGCACAGCGCTGCCGAGATGTTTCTTGCGCTTCTTGGACTTGGAGGTCAGGATGTGGCGGAGGTTCGCTTTGTGCCGCTTTATCTTTCCCGTCCCGGTCTTCTTGAAGCGCTTGGCAGCGCCTTTGTGTGTTTTTAGTTTAGGCATAATAGCTCTCAGCTTTCAGTTGTCAGCTCTCAGTTACATCGTCAGCAGCGCAGCATCCACATGCCTCTTAGCCAGCGATCGCACCATGAGATTTTACTGATGGCTGAAAGCTGACAGCTGATAGCTGCTCTACGCTGTCTGCGCGCCGCCTCGCGGCGCGGGAGGTGCGGACTTTGGAGGAGCCGGCTTTTCCTTGGCTCCGCCTTCCTTCTTATTGGGCGCCAGGATCAGGTGCAGCGTATTGCCTTCCTGCCGTGGACGGAACTCCACCAGACCTCTCTGATCGACGTCCTTAATCAAACGTTCCAGAATCTGGCGACCCAGGCTTTGCCGCGTCATCTCGCGTCCCCGAAAAAAGATGGTCGCTTTCACCTTGTCTCCATCGTCGAGGAAGCGCAACACATGATTCTTTTTGGTTTCGTAGTCGTGATCGTCCACGTTGATACGAAACTTTACTTCTTTGACCGTAATGGTCTTCTGTTTCTTCTTGGCTTCGCGCTCGCGCTTTTCGTTCTGGTACAGGAATTTCCCATAGTCCATGATGCGGCAAACCGGAGGTTGCGCAGTTGGGGAAATCTCCACCAGGTCCAAGTTTCTTTCGCGGGCCATCTTGAGCGCCTCGAAGGGAGGCATCACGCCGATCTGTTCCCCTTCGTCGCCGATCACGCGAATTTCTCGCGCCCGGATGCGCTCGTTCATGCGGATAAAGCGTTTGTCGATACTGTCCTCCGTCTACTGACCGCTCACACAAAAGATGCTTAAAAAGTATAGCATGCGGCCGCCCGGAACTTTGTCAACCCGCCCTCTTCCGCCTTGACCGAACCCGCCGAAAGCCGCTAGCGTTGCCGGATTGCACGGCCTGCGGTTCTCACTGAGCTGTGCTGGTACCCGCTTAGGGTCACCGCTTCCGGAGGTTCTGACTATGCGCCGCTACGCTTCCATTCTTCTCGTGACTTCTGTTGTTCTCTTCTCCGGAGTGGCTTTCGCCGGTCCTTTACGGGCTCCCACCGACGGTCCCAAGTCCCTGATCACCGGCCCGATTGACGAGTCCCGGTTGGTCACGCTCACCGGGAACACGACCCCAGCGGCACTGCGCGCCCAGAACGACCGCGGCCCCGTCGCCGACAACCTGATCTTCGATCATTTGCTGCTCACGCTGAAGCCCGCACCGGAAACCGAAGCGCGCCTCGAAAAGCTGATTGATGAGATGCATCATCAGGATTCGCCTGAATACCATCATTGGCTGACTCCGCAACAATTAGGCGAGCGTTTCGGGCTTGCTGCGCAGGATCGGGACACCATTCAGCGCTGGCTCGAATCACACGGCTTTTCCATCAATCGCGTCTACCAGAATGGTTTGGTCATCGACTTCGCCGGAACCGCCGCGCAAATTCGCGAGACGTTCCACACCGATATTCACAATCTGGTTCTGCCGAACGGCGAAAAGCACATCGCCAACATGCGCGATCCGCAGATCCCAGCCGCCCTCGCCCCAGCTATCGAGGGCGTCGCTTCACTCCACGATTTTTTCCCCAAGTCGCGGGCTATGCAACTCGGTCCCGTCTCCTATGACCGCGGTACCCGCACCTGGCATCCGCACTTCAACGTCAAAATTCAGGGGCAAACCTTCCATACCGTCAGCCCCTACGACTTCGCGACCATCTACAATCTTCTGCCGCTATGGAAGCGTGGATTCACCGGCAAAGGCGTCACCATTGCTCTGGTTGAGGACTCCAACCTCCTCCATGCATCCGATTGGAACTCCTTCCGCGATGTATTCGGCCTGAAGGGTTTTAAGGACGGCAACTTCAAGCAAATTTATCCCAACTGCCCCAACCCGGGTCAAAACGGCGACGAGATCGAAGCCGCCCTCGATGTGGAGTGGGCAAGCGCGAGCGCTCCCGACGCCAACATCGAGCTGTCCGCCTGCGCCAATTCTAAGACCGTCTCCGGCCTTGACCTCGCCATCCTCAATCTCCTCGATCTCGAGCCGCCAGACATCATCTCCGACAGTTATGGCCTATGCGAGACCATCACCGGGCAGACCGAAATCGCGCTGGAGAATCGCGAGGCGCAAATCGCCACGGCGTTGGGCACGACTTTCTTCATCGCGCAGGGAGACACCGGAGCCGACGAATGTTCTCCCGTGGAGGGCTTCACTTCCCACCTTGGCATCAACAGCGGCGACAATACGGCCTCCGCTTACGCCGTCGATCTGGGCGGCACCGACTTCATGGCTCAGTACAACTCTGACGTCAACGGCATCCCCGTCAGCGATTACTGGAGCGCCACCAACGATCCGGTGACGAAGGCTTCCGCGCTGTCGTATATTCCGGAGATTCCCTGGAATGACGGCTGTACCAGCCAGCTAATCTACAGCGATCCCGTAAACGGCGGTTTCACGCAAGCCTATGGTCCCGCCGGATTCTGCAACACGAAACTCGGCAGGGAATTTAAATTTTCGGTGAGTGGCAGCGGCGGACCCAGCACTTGCTTCACGGGCAGGCCGTCTATCCCCGGCGTGGTCAGCGGAACCTGTCAGGGCAATCCCAAGCCTGTGTGGCAAACCGGTGTTCCGGGAATTCCCAACGATGGTTTGCGCGACCAGCCTGATCTTTCGCTCCTCGCCGCGAACGGGGTGTGGGGAAGCTTCCTGGTCGAGTGCATGTCAGATCCGAACCAGTTCGGCGCGCCCTGTACCGCGCGGAACGACGCGCTGCTCGAGGGCGGTGGGGGCACGTCTTTTGCTTCGCCGGCGATGGCCGGCATTCAAGCCTTGATCGATCAGAAATATGGCAGGCAGGGAAACGCCAACTACGTCTATTACGCGCTGGCGGCCGCGCAGTTCACGGAGCAGGGGACGAAAGCTTGCGACGCCAGTCAAACCGACGGCAAGCTTCCTGCTGCTTCCTGCATCTTTAATGATGTCACGCGTGGCGACATGGATATCCCCTGCGGCCAAAACGGGAAGGGCAACTCATACGATTGCTATGAGGACGACATCAAGATCATCGGAGAGCTTTCGACATCCACGTCGTCCAGCGAACCCGCGTACCCGGCCACTGTCGGCTACGATCTCGCCACCGGGCTCGGCTCGGTGAACGCCACCCGACTCTTCGATGCCTGGCCCCATGGCAAGTAATAACGTAGGGACAGCCGGGGGCGGCTGTCCCTACGCAAAGGAAAGACGAAAATCAGAATTCCAGCAGCCCGCTGACCGCCATGCGCCGCGTGGGCAGCCAACTTCACGTCCGGCTAACGCCCGCCCGTGACGTCGAGAATTGCTCCGGTCACATACGATGCTTCGTTCGAAAGCAGCCATAGGATCGCCCCGGCGACCTCTTCGGGTTGGCCGCCACGCTGCATGGGCACCGAGGTCTTGACCCGCTCGATTCGGTTTGGCTCGCCGCCCTTGGCGTGCAAGTCGGTGTAGATGAAGCCCGGCCGAACCGCATTCACGCGAATACCTTCTTCGGCGACTTCTTTCGCCAAACCGATGGTCAGCGTGTCGATGGCGCCCTTGCTTGCCGCATACTCGATGTACTCGCCGGGCGATCCCACCCGCGCGGCACCCGAAGAGACATTGACGATCGCTCCTCCCTTGCCGCCATAGCGCGTCGACATTCGCCGCACGGCTTCGCGGCAACACAGAAAAGCTCCGGTGACGTTGATCGCAAAGATGCGGTTGATGCGCGCCGCGTCCAAGGAGTCGAGCCGGGTCTGGCGCTCGACGGTCGCGGCGTTATTCACCAAAGCGGAGAGCTGGCCCAGTTCACGGTCGACCGTCTCGAACAGGCGCACCACATCGGGCTCGGAGCTCATGTCGGCCTGCACGGCTATGGCCCGTCCGTTTTCTTGTTGGATGGCGCGCACGACCTCCGCGGCTTTCGCGTGCTCGCCTAGATAATTGACACAGACCGCGAAACCTCGCCGGGCGGCGAGCAGGGCAGTGGCCGCGCCGATGCCTCGGCTGGCTCCGGTCACGATCAGAACGGGCGAGGCTCCGCGAGCGGACTCCTGCCCTTCCGATTGCACTTTCGACTGCACTCTCGCTTTAATTTTGCGCGGGGCGGCCATCAAGCGACAGCGACTTTCGGAGTGCGCAGCCGCCGGTACAGCCGCAGATAGTCGTCCACCATCCGTCGCGCCGTGAAGCGCTCGCGGGCCCGATTGTAGGCTCGTGTCCCGTAGAGGCGGGTCAGTTCGCGGTCTGCCTCCAGTTGCGCGAGCACTTCGCTGAGGCTCTCGGCGTTATTCCGCTCGAAATACAAAGCCGCGTCGCCCCAAAGTTCGCGATACACTCCGATGTCATTGGCCACGATCGCACAACGCGAGAACGCCGCCTCGATCGACGCCAGTCCGGTAGGCTCGTAGCGCGAGGTCGCAGCAAAAATCGTTGACTTGCTGTAGAGCGAGCGCAGCTGCGATTCGGTCTGAGCTCCCTTCACCGAAATCTCATGATCGTCGGTTGAGACGCGCACATCGGCGCGGATCGGCACCGGCGGCGCGGGAATTGGATTGTCCGCTCCCACGATGCACACCGGTAAGGCGTGCTTGTGCTGGGTGAGCAACGCCACCTGCTTTCCCGTATCCCACAGACGCCCGATCGCCAGCACCGATTCTTCCTTGGTCACAAACGGATTGAAGTAGATGGGATTGCGTCCGGGCGGAATGATGTACCCCTCGAAATCGTTATCGTTATTGTTGCCGAACGCCTCGCGCAGCATTTTTTCCATCCAGCGCGAAGTGGTGACCACGGCCTCGGCCCGCTTCAAGCCGGCGACGATCGTCTGGCGATACCACTTCAGCCATGCCGACTCGGCAGGCTCGTGTCCGTGGATGCTCAGCCACCAGGTAACCACATCGCCATGCGCCACGACGACTCGGGGCGTCGGCACCGGCAGCGCTCCAAAGCTGAGCTGATTCAAATGCAGAAAATCAGGACGCGTGTCGCGAACGATCGCGCACAGATAATCCTGGGCCGCATGGAAGTCCTGCACACCTTCCTGCATCCAGTCGAGACGAAACGCGGTGGGATGATATTCGAGGCCGTGGAGCCCGTCCATCCAGGCGGTCTGATGAGGAAGCGGAATTTCTCCAAAGCTGACGAGCGTTACTTGCGCGCCGTGGGTCACCAGGCCCGAAACCAGTTCGCGCGAGTACGTCCAAACTCCGCTGAACGTGTCAGCCGTCACGAGTACGCGCACAGAACCCCCGGGGAATCGAGGGCTGGGAAATACCCTCGGGCCTACCTTCCGTCAGTTTATGGCGGAAGGCCGTGTCTGGGAAGATTTTTCTTGGGTTCTTCCTTGGTCCTCCAATTGCTTCCACCACGTTAATCCCGGTATTGGCTGTTGATAAAGATTCCAGGGTATGAGGTACCCCCCCCTTCCCGCGGTCTATTGGAATCATGGGGTTAGGACTGGCACCCCACGTATGACTGCGGTAATTAGCGCGCCCCTGGGTATGTCGGTAGGGTCTAGGGTTCGCCACAATTAGGAGAAGATCATCGTGAAGCGAGTTCTAATTCTGATATTACTGGGACTGCCGCTGGTCGGGCGCTCCTTTGCGCAGGAACTGCAATCGCAGCCGCGAGTATTCCTGGAGGCGACAAGCCACGGCAACGTGTGGGCGGCACACCGCGACCAATCAATGGAGATGGCCAAGGACTTCGCGAAGAATTGCCCTGACGTCAAGGTCACCATCTTGCAGAGCGCAGCCGACTATACAGTTATCTTGAACCACATTGAAGTTGGCGCCTTCGTACGCGACAACCAGTTCCAGGTGGCCAATAAAGAAGGGGATATGCTGGGTGGTGTGCGCGAGAAAGGCGGAATCAAGAGCGGCAGCATCAATGGTGGAGTTAAGGCTGCATGCAATGTGATTCTGTCGGACTGGCAAGCGAGACAGGCGACTCCGGCTGCTCCCGCGACTGCACCGACTCCTGATGCTGCTCCTGCTCCCGCTGCTGAGCCTACTCCTGCCCCAGCGCCCGCTGCCGTTACTCCAATCGCATATCAGCAGCAGAATAGCGCCCAAGTCCAGCCTGCAATACAGACTGCTTCGGAGCCTGTTAGGGCGGAAGAGAGTTTGGGAGATGCTGCACGCAGAGCAAAGCAGCACAAAGCTTGCTTAGACTTGGCGAAGGACAATCCGAGCATCATTTGCAAGTGAAAGCGGCTGGACGGGTAGCCCTCGATAGAGCCTTCGTTCTTATCGAGAGCCACCCGCCTGTCTATTGTCTGGGAACAAGTCGACACCGCTGACGTATATAAAGTTCGGTGAGCAAGAGCCGTAACCTCAGCGGCTAAAGCCGCATTCAAGATGATACGGTTATCGCAGCGGTAAACCGCTGCGCCACCCAAAACCGGCTGTGATCACAGCGGTGAACCACGGCGTCACCCAAAAATCAAGTGCGACGCCGAGTTTCGCGACTTACGATAGCTTCTTTCGCGGCATCCCACTCATCGCAAAGAACGCGATGAGTGGGGCACCCGCGCCTCTCTCTTCAGGTGGAGTCGGCCCACCGGGTCATCTCGCGTTGATCTGCGCGCTGATCCTTCATGGTGAACACTCTTGGTCGCACCAATATCCGCATGGTCCACAGGAGATCGTCGAGGGAGGTTCCAAAACCGAAGTGAGCGTCCACGAACGCCAGTTCCGCGGACGGCAGAGTGGTGCGGCTAGAGAGCAGAACCACGGGAACATCGGGGACCAGGTACTTGATCTCGTGGGCCAACCTTGAACCCGACATCGCGGGCATTTCGTAGTCGAGAAGCGCCAGATCGAAGTAGGTTCTCTGGCAAAGCGCGAGCGCCTCGATGGGGTCATTCTTGGTGATCACTCGGAATCCACAGGCTTCAAGAACACTGGTGAGCAACCGGCTGGATTTGGGATTGTCGTCTACGTAAAACACTGTCGTTCGGTTCTCCATGACAAACCTCCGTTCCTTTGTCGAAGAACGCAACCCGGGCGCTGGCCTTGCGAATACTTTGGGCAAAGATTTGTAAATGTTTGAGATGATCTGGAGCAGAGGAGCCAGTGGTGAAACTCTCATTTCTCGATCCGGTGCTTGAAGGCGCGTTGATGCCCATGCATTTGCGGCATGCGTGAACAGGCTGTAAAAAGAGTTTCCGCGCACTCTCCCCACAGCGGCTAAAGCCGACTGAGATTGAGTGTCTGGACCGCAGCGGTAAACCGCTGCGCCACCCAAAATCAAATGCGACATCGACTTTTTCCGCATCCTGCTAGGCGGGGCGTTTAGACGTGTGCATTCCCTCTTCGGTTATGCCGGTGGACTCTAATTGCTTCCAGAGTTTTCTTACCAATTCGTGAATCGCGCGGAGCCTTTCGGCGGTCATCGCCGGCAGGCCGGTGGTTTCGAGGGCCAGTTCAATGGACAGCAGCAGCGCCGTAACCGTGCCATTCAGTTCACATTGGAGGCTGCCGATCGCAGCTTGGCGGGCCCTTGCTTGCTCATGCTGGCGGCGATGCAGGGCCTCCCGCACCTCTCGCACCAGACGGTCCATGGCGCTGATCGCCAGATTGACCTGCACGGGAATGGCGCCGCCCAAATGCTCAAGCATGGTCGCGGCTTCGCTCGGTTGGGCTTCGAGCAGATACTGATCGAGCACTACGGCCAGGTAACATTCCACCCGCAACAGTGTGGTGGCGCGAGCCAGAGTTTCCGCAACCACGACCTCCTCGCCGGTCGCCGCATGCAGCGCCCGGACGCACTCGGATGCCCGCTCGCTCGGCGTAACCAGAAGGATCATGCCGAATCATTGGCAACTTCCTGGCCAATCATCTTTTTCTGAAAATAAATGAGTTATCCCCTTGGGCTCCGGCTGAACTCCCGTTCTGGCACCAACGCCTGGTCTAGCAGGTCAGTTTTGGGACGGGGATTTGTAATTGGCGATTTGTAATTTCGTAATTGTGGCGCTGGGAGCTGCACTCTTTTCGATTATCAATTAACAATTACCAATCACTAATCACAAATTCACGGACTCGTATTCTTTGAGCTTGCGATACAACGTGGTCTTGCCGATGCCCAGCAGTCGCGCCGCCAGCATCTTGTCTCCGTTCACTTGCGTGAGCGCATTCAGGATGGTTTGTTTCTCCAGTTCCGCCATGGGGACGATGCCATTGGCCGGATGGGTCATGGCCATCAAGTCGATGGGCGCGCTGTAGATATAGGTGGGAAGATCGCGCAGCTGGATTTCGTTCGCGCTGCTGATGGCGCACGCCCGCTCCAGCGCGTTCTCCAACTCTCTGACGTTGCCCGGCCAGTCGTAATTCAGCAGCGCTTTGATGGCCTCATCCGAGATCGTCTTTTCGACGCCCGCGTCGCGCCCGATGCGCTCGAGGACATGCGCCACCAGCAGCGGGATGTCTTGCCGGCGGTCACGCAGCGCGGGGAGCCGCAGGGTCAACACGTTGAGCCGGAAAAAAAGGTCGCGGCGGAACGTGCCCTCGGTCACGGCCCGTTCCAGGTCGCGATTGGTGGCGGCCAGAATCCTTACGTTGATCGGGACGCGCTTCACGCTTCCCACTGGACGAATCTCCTTCTCCTGAATCGCGCGCAACAGCTTCGCCTGCAAGTCGACGGTCAACTCGCCAATCTCGTCGAGAAATACGGTGCCGCCGTCGGCGATGGCGAGCAGTCCGTCCTTTGGATTGGTGGCGCCGGTGAAGGCGCCGCGCACGTGGCCGAACAGTTCGCTTTCGATCAAGGTCGGAACCAGCGAGCCGCAGTCGACGGGAATGAACGGCTTGTTGCGGTAAAGGCCGGCGAAGTGGATGGACTTCGCGACCAGTTCCTTGCCCGTGCCGCTCTCACCCAGAATCAGCACGGGATGCACGCTCTGGCCGGCTTTGGCGATGATGCGGTAGAGCTTCTCCATCTCGGGGGCGCGGCCGATGAGGTTGCCGAAGCCTTGGTGCGACTTGATGGTTTCGCGCAGCGCGCGGCTCTCCGTCTTCAGGCGCAGATGCCCGGCCACGCGCTCCAGCAGCAGACGGAGTTCTTCCATGCTGAAGGGTTTGGTGACGTAGTCGTAGGCGCCATCCTTCATCGCCTGGACGGCCGACTGCACCGTGCCGCAGCCGGTGACCACGATGACCAGCGCGTCGGCGCGATGCTTCTTGATGGCATGCAGTGCTTCCAAGCCGCCCGCGCTAGGCATGCGTAAGTCGAGGAGCACGGCGTCGGTGCTCGAGCTGTCGAGCAGGCGGTAGGCCTGTTCGGGGGACTCCGCTACCTGGGTGTTGAATCCAAGCGATTGCGCTACCTCGCGGCAGGAGTCGCGGATGGCGCGGTCATCGTCCACGATCAGAAGGTTCAGGAAATTCGCTCCCTCAATTTGCAGGGGATGGTTCTGAGTCTGAGTATGGCTATGATTGAGGACGGCAGCGTTTGATGCTGTGAACATTACGAATCTCCCTGTGCGCTACGATTGCAGTACTTCAACCACACGTTCGATCAGAGTTCTTCCGGAGAATGGCTTAAGAATCAGGGCAACCGCGCCGGCTGCGGATCCGACGGGCGCTTCCTGGTAGCCGGAAATCAATAGAACTTTCAAGTCCGGCTTCTGCCGCAGCAGGTTTCCGCGAGTTCCTGCCCGTTCATCCCTGGCATTCTGCAATCGGCGATCAGCAGGTCGGGCGCGTTGGAATCTTGGGCGAAGGCTCTCAGCGCCTCCTCCATTGGAGGCAGCCAGTATCCGGTAACCGGCATCCAGCAGGAAGCGCTGCATGGATTTGCGGGCGGCGGGATGGTCATCCACCAGTAAAATCGTCCTACGAACGATTTCAGGAACGGCTTCACTCGCGAACAGCTGCGCGAGGAGCGGGCTTGCCTGATTCGATGACACCTCGGCCGCCCGCACCGCAGTCGAAAGCTGCTTGATCGAGGACTCTCCGGCGGAAGACTCGACCGCCGGGAAAAACACTTCGATCGAGGTGCCGCGTCCCAGTTCGCTCTCCACCTGGATGCTTCCGCCGGCTTCACTGACGATGCGCTCGACCGTCGCCAGACCCAGGCCGGTTCCTTCTCCCGGATTCTTGGTGGTGAAAAAGGGTTCGAAGAGGCGGGCGCGAGTTTCCACATCCATGCCGCAGCCGTCGTCTTTCACGGCGAGCGAAATGGCTCGGCGGGGAAGCTGGGGCGCAGCGTCTGCGGGAGCTTCGGCAGCGGGAAATTCCGCGGCCCGTGTGCTCAACCTTATCGTTCCGCCGAGTGGCATGGCATCGCGAGCGTTCAGAACCAGATTCAGCAGGATTTGCCGCATCTGGGCCGGATCGGCGAGCACAAGTCCGGGACCGGCGTCGGGGCGGGGGTCGAGCGCGTCGTCGAGCGTTAGCACCAGTTCAATGTGTTCGCCAATCAACCGCTGCAACAGATTCTTAGTGGACGCTACAACTTCGTTGATCAGGATGAGACGCGGCTCGGCGGCTTGTTTGCGTGCGATCGCCAGGAGTTGCTGGGTCAGCGCCGCGCCTTGCTCGCCCGCCAGACGGACTTCTTCGACGTGCTGGCATAATTCGCTCGGCTCCCATCCATTGTTCTTGTTCTCTGAACCACCGCTCTCCACAGCACGATTTAATACTCCGCTCTTCAATCCAGCGATCAGCAGGTCGCAGTAGAGCAGAATGCCGGTCAGCAGGTTATTGAAGTCGTGGGCGATGCCTCCGGCCAGGCGCCCGATGGCTTCCATCTTCTCGGCTTCGCGCAGATGTTCTTCCACCCGCTTGCGCTCGCTCGCGTCCGCCAGCATGGCGATGAGGAAAGCGGGCTGCCGGTGTGGGTCGCGGCCGAGCGATACGGTCAGATGTCCCCAGAGTTCGGAACCGTCTTTGCGGCGGTAGCGTTTTTCGATCTCGAAAGAGTCGCGCTCGCCCCGCGCCAACTCGCGCAGCGATTTTTCGTTGGCGTTGGGAGGAAAATCGACGGGATAAACTTCACGGCCGATTTCGGGATGAGGTTCGGGATGAAGCCCTGGATGAAATACTGGAAAGAGCTCGCCAGCGCGCGCGCCCGTCAGTTCCTGGGAGCTGTAGCCGAGCATTTTGCCGAGGGCGGGATTCGCTTCCAGAATCCGGCCATCGAGGTGGCAAATGGCGATTCCGATACGGGCCCCTTCAAACATCGCCTGGAAACGCAGGTCGCGGCCGTAATTGCGTGCCGGCGGAAATTGGGCCACGACGTTCATAGTGAGCATTTCAGGTCTAGGGTGTCAGGTGTCAGGAAAACAAAGACCTGGGACCGGACACCACGCTTCGATTCCAAGCTGGGAAAAAATAGGCTCAACCATTTCCGCAAATGAACCGAGCTAGCCTAATTGGGGAGAAGTGTAGTGCTAAAGCCATCGCTGATAAGTGCGAGCCATCACATCACATTTGTGATGAATCGGGGTGGCGATTCCGGACGGAATCAGGGGGACCCTTCTTTCGGATGTGCAGCAACTTCTCAACCTCGGCAACGACGTCCCCGGATTCGTTCTTGACCTCAACCGTGAACACGCGCTCGATCTTCGGCTGCGAATCGAGAGCGTGCCTGATCACGCCGATCTGCTCTTCGGTCAGCCGGAAGCTGGCGGTAACCTTTCCGCGTCCCGGCTTCTTGAAGCGGATGTTGGCTGCCTTGTCCCAGACGATGTAATCCTTCCCCAAATTCTCGATGAGCATGACCATAAAGAAAGGATCGGCCATGGAGTAGAGCGAACCGCCGTAGTGGGTACCAACGTAGTTCGAGTTCCACCAGCGCAGCTTCATCTCGACGTCAATCTCTTTCCAGTCGGAGGCGAGGCGCGTGATCCGGATGCCGGCGCCGAGAAACGGGGGCCAGATATTCAAAAACGTGCGCGTGTAGCGCTTCAAAGTTGCGTTCACAGGACGCTCCTGCCGCGGTTCACGGTTTGTGAACTGCCGCTGACTTCCGCAACAAGAATAGCCGCGGAGCGACGCAATAATGAAGCCCTCGGCGCAAGCCGTGGGAACGAAGTGAGAAATGAGTGGCCCCGGCGGGGGCGAAAGAATAGCCTGCTAAGCGAGGCGGGCGTCCAGAATTCAGGTGGTCGCGAATCGGCTCGACTACCCGCCCTCCGATCAGCAGCCTAGTGCCAAAGGAAGCGTCGCTTTCCGATGCTGCTGGTGGCAAGGATCCCCTGGTTTCCCCCCGCACTGATCACCACAGCGTCAATTTCCGAACCATTCGCGACCACGACGAAGTTTGCGACCACCGTCGGCCGTCCATCGGTGAAGTTGATGGTGAAGGTGCCGGTGCAATTGGAGTTCACCGTGTAAGTGCCGGTGGCTGGAGGGTGGGTGAAATCAGCGACGACCTCACCGTTAATCGTAACCGTGTCGATTTGGGTGAGGTTGCCCTTGCCATCATATTGCGTCATCGCCACACCCACCTGTGGGCCAGTGGGGCCCGGTCCGGCCAACTTGGTGCCTTGGACGGTGAATCCAAAGTTGCCGGCGATCAGTTTGTTGTTGCAGGAAACGGAGTCACTCTGTGCGTATCCTGACCGCAAAGCCCCAAGCATCAGCAGAACTAGTGCGGCTGCATGCACCACTTGTTTCTTGTTCATAAGCATCTCCTCATCTTGATTTCGTAGTTTCCCCAGCACGTCCCGCTTTTCCCGGAGCAATCGCCGAAGTGTCTGTTCTCTTATCGCGCCACTCGATCCCGGTCAATTGACCCGCGATAAATCCTTTCTGACTTGCTAAGAGAAACTCTCTGAAGGAGTTATCGAGTTCCCTGAACTGAAGTACTGGGATAAAATCATGTCGCCCCGGGTTGAGAGTATGGAAGCACCCGCCAGTTCCAGCCGCCGTGTTCGCATCGGACTCTTCGAAGTTGACTTTGGCTCCGCCGAAGTCCATAGAGAAGGCCGAAAAGTGCCGCTGCAGGAACAGCCTTTTCGGGTTCTGGTCATGCTGCTGGAGCGTCCTGGAGAAATAGTCAGCCGCGAGGAGTTGCAGGCGCGGCTATGGCCGTCCGATACCTACGTAAGTTTCGATGAAGGCCTGAATACCGCTATCCGGAAACTGCGGGTGGCCTTCGGCGACTCTGCGGAGAACCCACGATTTGTAGAGACGCTTCCTCGTCGCGGGTATCGCCTGATCGCTCCTGTCGCGGAAGGCGTCGAGGGAGCCGTTCAATCTTCGGAAACCGCCACGGTGGCAGACACAACCGCTGAAGTGCGTGGTGATCGGCAAGGGAAAGGCCACTGGCGAGTTCTGGCGTGGTCGGCGGCTGCGCTACTCCTCGTTCTGGCGGGCGTCGCATACACAGCGCTGCGACATTCATCCCCGAATGCGTCCTCGAAATCCCTGGCCCAGAAGCGAGTGATGCTGGCGGTGCTGCCTTTCCAGAATATGAGCAATGATGCGGCGCAAGAGTACTTCAGCGACGGCTTGACGGAAGAGACGATTACCGACCTGGGCCAACTGAGCCCCGAACAGTTGGGCGTCATCGCTCGCACCTCCGCGATGGCGTATAAGCACACCGACAAGACCGTGAGCCAGATCGGGCGTGAACTGGGGGTTGACTACGTTCTAGAAGGAAGTGTGCGACGTGAAGGCGGAGAGGCTCGCGTCAGCGCGCAACTAATTCGGGTGAGCGACCAAACTCATCTTTGGGCGCAGAATTATGAGCGCGAGCTGCATGACCTGCTGGGGATCGAGAGTGAATTGGGAAGAGCTATCGCTCAACAGGTGCAGGTGAATCTCACACCGCAAAAGCAGATCGAACTATCCAAGATGCGAGCGGTTGACCCGGAAGCCTACGACCTGTACTTGAAAGGCCGCTTCTACTGGAACCAGAGGAATCCCGCCGCCATAAAAGAGAGCATTGGGTACCTCCTGAAGGCCACCTCCAAAGACCCGAATTTCGCCCTGGCATACGTGGGCCTGGCCGATGCCTACAATATCGGCAATATTATGGGCGTCTACTCGCCGAAGGACAGCCTTCCTGAAGCCAAAGCGGCAGCCACCAAAGCCTTGGAGCTGGATCCTTCGCTGGCGGAAGCGCATGCTGCCCTGGGCATGGAATTGTCGCATTACGAGTTTGACTTCCCCGGGGCACAAAGAGAATTTCTGAAAGCTATCGAAGTCAATCCGAACTCTGCCTACGCCCATCTCTTTTATTCCAATTGCTACCTCTCTCCTATGGGTCGAAGCTCGGAAGCCATCGCCGAAAACAAGAAGGCTCTGGAACTGGACCCCTTGTCGTTGCCGATCAACACCTTCATGGGGATGACCTATATGTTTGCCGGGGACTACGAAAAGGCCTATCAACAGTTCCAGCACACCATTGCGATGGATCCCACCTTTCCGCTTGCCCACCAGTACTTTTCCTTCCTTCTAGGGGCGATGGGAAGATACGAAGAGGCAATCAAGGAGAACGAGAAAAGCGAACTGCTGGGTGGGTCCAGTCCGGAGGACGCGGCGGGGGAGGCGACCACCCTGCTGCAGGCCCTCAAAACAGGGGGTGAAAAGGGGCTCTGGCAAAAAAATCTCGACCTGGCCCTGCGTGCACTGAAGCAACCGGGGCGCGGGTTTGTGGCCCCGGGCGATGTAGCTGCCGCCTACGCGCTTGCGGGCGACGAGGACAAGGCTTTTGAGTGGCTCGACAAAGCGTACGCAGAACGCGACGGCGAGGATATCACGTTGCTGAAGTGCGATCCTGCTTTCAAGAGTCTCCGTGGCGATCCCAGATTTGCCGATCTGCTGCGGCGCTTGGGCCTGCCTGAATAGCGGATGGGGGCGCCGTTTCCGTTCGGATTCCCCGAATTTTCAGGAATATTGAACATGATGATTAGCAATCGCAATTATCGTTCAGCAGGGAAGCCCATGCCCTGCCATCCCAATCGCATCGCCGTCATCCTGCTGGCGCTGGGCATCGTCTGCGCTTGCGGCCGTCCGCCGGTTGACAACGCTTCGAACTCGAGCGATTCGCAAAAGCTGCCTTTCGATCGCCAGCCGCAGTCGAGGGGAATTTCACCCAGCCAATCGATCCTTCCATCCACGACGAAACTGCCCGAGGGAACGCCTATCCCCATTCGCCTGCAGAGCGCGCTTTCGAGCGCGTCGTCGCATGCGGGAGACACGTTCGGCGCAACCATCGATGAGCCGGTCGTGGTCGACGGCCAGACGCTGGTCGAGCGCGGCACGTCCGCGACCGGGCGCGTGCTGGAAGTCAAGCCCGCAGCGGGTTCTCGCGGGAGTTCGATGGGGAGTTCGCCCGGGAGTTCGCCTGGAAGTTCGCAGGAGCCCGGCTATCTGCGCATCGTGCTGGTGAGCTTGAAGGTTGACGACCGGACGGTGATGATCGAGACTTCCAGCATCTTCGCCAAAGGCGGCTCGCGCGAGGAACGAAATCCGGCCATCGGCACGTCATCTGGCGCCAGCCAGAAAGATAGAAATATCGTTTTCGGAGTCGATCGCCGACTCAGCTTCCGTCTCGCCCAGACCGTTGACCTGCAGCGATAACACCGATCAGCGGCGACCCTCACTGCAATGATTAATGGTTAATGATTGATGATGATGAGCAACTGTGGCACTCGTTTGCCTCCGTGCAGTCGCTGAATTGCGGCTGCGTAGAATTTACATTCCAGGGCGTGCCGCAGGTCGCTGCTGTGCCCGGCTCGCGGCGAGTTAAGTTGCAGTAGAAAAAGGGGCTTCTCCTTTCTGGCAAACTGCGTGCTCTATTCCAGTCGAGACTATGGCGTTTATGTTTTCCATGATTTTCGCGTTCGCGCTGATCGCCATGACGACAGTTGTGGCGACGATTCTCGCCGTGTTGCTTATGCGGTGGATGCTGGAGCTTGGTCGGTTCGCAGGTCGCGTGCGTGCGTCAACCGATGCTTTCCTCGAGGTTGAGGGTCGAGCTCCCCGGGCCATTTTGCAGCCGTAAAGAAATCAAAATTCTTTTTCGCAAAGGAGCAGAAATGAAACGACATTTTGTTCTAGCGGTATTCAGTCTGGCAGCGTTGCTGGGAAATCTCGCGGCGGCCTCGACCCGCGAGAACGCGACCGAACGCTTGCAGAATTCCGCCGACGTTCTCAAGGAAATCGCCGCAGCTCCCGATAAGGGCATCCCGGAAGAAGTAGTGAAGAACGCCAAATGCGTCGTGGTAGTTCCACATCTGGTTAAAGCCGGCCTCATCATCGGCGGCAAGCACGGACGCGGAGTCGCCGTGTGCCGCACCGACGGCGGATGGAGCGCGCCCGCCTTCATCAGCGTCACCGGTGGAAGCTGGGGCCTGCAGATCGGCGCAGAGGGCGTGGATCTGGTGATGCTGGTGATGAACGACAGTGGTCTGCGGCATTTGCTTTCGAGCAAGTTTGAGGTCACGGGCGAAGGGTCCGCCGCGGCCGGACCCGTGGGACGCCATGCTTCGGCGGGCACGGACTGGGAACTGAACACGGAATTTCTGACCTACTCCCGGTCACGGGGCATCTTCGCCGGACTGACTCTGGAAGGCGCGGTGGTGGAGCAGGATGCTGACGCCACGACGGCCATCTATGGCAACGACTTTCCTTTCAAGAAAATCTTGCTGGGCGAGATTGCCGCACCGGCACCGGCAGCGCCGTTCCTGCGAGCGGTGGAGGAGATCAGTCATCGAGGCCGAGCGCAGCAAGCCCGGGCACAAGCGCCGGAGAATCCGAAACCAGAAAATCAGAAATAGACCCGTACGTTGTGGGAGGCCGCGGCCAACAGATGCAGTCTGCTGTCGGGTCTGTTCGTAAGGCTAACTTCTGTACCGGGCGGACGCCTCCCCATCGACCTCAAACTTTCTTTTGGGCCCCTGCAATCTCGCCCATCAATCCACGAAGCCCGCAGCCGTAGCAGCAGGACCGGGTAAACGAGGGATGATGGGCCAGAGGAATCACCATGCATATTCGATTCATTCG